>Ga0115848_101151_pt1 | contig 10992 bp, 5 predicted proteins | sample InSIn3gowninarea_FD_83862 | JGI IMG/M metagenome (GOLD analysis project Ga0115848, IMG submission 83862) | reverse complement strand
TAAGGACCTTTAGGTGCTCGACCATAAGGGTTTTAACGCTCACTCATCATATGGGTGAGGGATTTCTCGCTCTATTTTCCTAAAATAGAGGGACGGAGTCACTCACTATTCATATGGTGAGGGATTTCTCGCTCGACCATAAGGGCCGCCATCGCCGCCATCAGAGGATGCGCAAGCAGGCTCGACTGATAAGGCCGCCATCACCTTTAGGTGCTCGACTGTTAAGGACCTTTAGGTGCTCGACCATAAGCCCCCCCACCCAATAAGTAAATTGAAGAGGGAGAGGAGAGGAAAGATAGTGATCTAAGTTCGAGTGAAAGATTCCTATTCTAGCTTTCTATGAAGCGCCTGCCCTTGCTTGTAAATGAATGAATTTGCTCTATAAAAGCCAAGTACCTGATCGATGAAGCACCTTGAAAACCCTACCTCGAAACCTTACCTGTCAAACCTTTATACCGAAGAGGAGAGCCATAATCTTATCTAAGAAAGGGAATCAGCAAGTTGAAGTGAGAGATGGGGTGGGGATAGAAACCCAAAGGATGATATACGAATTATAGCATTAGATCCCAACCTCTATTTGTGGATTAGTTGTGAAGGTATCATTTCATAGAATTGTTTTCAAATAGAAGGGTAGAGGGGTTGATTCGATCAAATGTGATGAAGGGACTCACTATACTAAATAAGAGTTGACCTTATCCATAAATGACCTACGAAATTCCATGATTCACTCCGGGATCACCGAGATGTCAGGGCGAACCTCTGCCCCTACTATATATATCTATAGCAGGCAGGGAGGTGGGACAACCTATTTATATATCCTTATTTCTATAGCGGGTGAGATAACATTATCTGTCAAACGAATTGTTTTAGTTCATGATCGAGCGTCGGAGAATCCGCGAATTCACTTGCAGATAAATAACCAACTGATTCATTCATAGATCACCGGCTCATTCACATCTATTGGAGAAGAGCGAACTACCTTACTTCTCTCTCTCTCAACTCAGCTATGACTCATCAACTACCCTCTATTTTCTATGGGGCAACTCCGCGCAAAAGATTCAATTGGCAGAGGCAACTTCAGGCGAAAGCAAGTGCTGAACCGCCGAGCCATTAATTAGCAGATTCTTATCTCCAAGTTGGAGCTATATCCTCATGATTCAGGAAACCAATTCGACAGCTTCCGGCATCTCTAATCCATAAGAAGACTTAGTTTATGAATCTGAGTCAATCTAGAATCTTTTGACTTCGCTTTGGGCCCTTTGATATAGCCCATAAGTAGTTATAATGTAGATAATAGACTCGTTAATATACAAGATATTGGTATAAAACCCATGCCTTGGTGTGGTCCTTTCACCTTTTCTTCATTGTTCATTGCTGTCCCCCGCAGCTGCTCGGGCGGGGAATGGAAATGTATGAATATGGCTCAACCATGAAAAACTTTCTCACAAATTCATCTACTCAGAATTGTGAAATGGCAAATCTGTCCTATTGTCATCATTGCATTGTCACGATTCTGATCTTCCACACTGCTACAGCTTCATTTCAGATCCCAGTCGACCTCGGCTCGGGGGCGCAAGAACTAAAAGGACAGCTAGTACGAATGAAATTGGGGAAACATTACAAAAAGTACTAGCCTGCATCGAAGGAACGAACCCGGCGTCGGCCGCCCTCCGCTTGCAGAATCAGTTATGGAGGTATTCTAGATTGTCAAGAGAAGAGTGACTCACATCGACCACGGAAATGAGGAAGCTCTCTCTCTAGCAGGAAGACTTGCTCGGGTGAGGCGTGCTAACAACTAGCTCTCTCTCTAGCTGGAAGAGCTGAAAGTCAAAATGCATAATGACATATATAATATATGCTCGGAATATCTCTCATTCAGGCAGAAATAGCACGAGCGAGTTCAACGATGCGAGAGAGGATCATTCCCTTCAACATCGAAAAGGTCGGTTCATCGAACTGCGGCATATTGAAGCGCAAATCGAATCTGGTATGACACATATATCGATGCATTCATTCGTTATATACGTAATTACGCTTGAGCACTTAGCATGATTAGACAGGAAAGGAATTCGGTTTGGAAGGCAGGGTTCATATAATATATGCCCGGTGTTGATCTGCTGCCGTTGCGGGTGCTGCTGGCTGTTGGTTCTGGTGGTTCGTGCTAATGATGGTGCCTGCCGTCGCTTCCAAGGCTGGTGCCACGGTTGTTGCTTGCATAGGGCTGGCTGTCAACACTTCTTCTGTCGGTGGGGACCGCCTTTGGGGGTTTGAGGGTGCTCCCTCCCCCTGGCACGGAACTGGGCGGGGGTCAATATTGGTTGGAGGCTTGCCCCCCCGCTTATTGGCTCGGTCATCAATAAACAGCATAAAGACGTTAGGTGCTGAGGGTCATTAGGCATAAATACATAGATAATAATAGATATACTTATCCCTGCGATCCCGATTCTGTTAGGTTTCCTGAAGAACATGGTTAGCATAGTTCTCTTAGTTCCATTAAACGGGTGGTTATCATCCCAACTTGTCCGAGCCGGGATACCCGATTACTCCATATGGATGGCCCGAGAACGTATCCGCAACTTGGTCTGATCATTGACTTGATCTGCTTTCCTCCCATCATTTCCGCTAGGTTGTTCTAGGGAGGGCTCGGGGCCCGATGGTGGCTTAGATAGCTGAGATAAGTCAAGCTGAACCATTCATTCATCGAGTGCTATATTACATATGTTATTTCGCAAGCAACAACCTATGTATGATGGCAGCCCCCTTGTCAGTCGAGCTGGGACTCACATAGTCGGTGGGCTTCAGGTCAATTGGGTCTGACGCTTGACGGAGCGGCCAACCCCCCACTCACCCTTCCTATATACAATGGATAGCTATCGAGTGTTTGGCCGGTGTTATTCATTGATTGATTAGCAAGAAAGTGAAGTTGGGCAATCAGGGCGACGATAGGACACCTCGAAGGAACACCGGGTACAAAATGAGATTCTATTCCTTGCACTAGGAAGCGCAAGCCCCTCCGGGACCTTGCCCCTCCTATTTATTCTCTGGCGGCTTCGCACCTTTATTTGCGGGATTGATTGGTAAAGTACGAGGCCTCGAAAAGCTAGGGTTCTTTCCAATGACTCACATCGAATCTGGTATGACACATATATCGATGCATTCATTCATTATATACGTAATTACGCAATCTAATAGAAAGACCACTTCTCCGCCGAGGGCTTTCCCTTGGTAGCTCCGATTCAACAAATGCTGGTCCCATTACTTACGCTCTGGCTGTCTCATCGGAGATTCCTTTACTATATAGCTGATAAAGCTTTTCAACTTGTTGGGTTTGTAAATTATATATGGTACATCAATTGATACCGTGTAAGTGATTAGACTATACGCTTCATATTCCATATCCTTACATTGAGCTTATATCAGTAATATGTAAGAGTTATGATATCACTGTAATCAAGCTATACTAATACAGGAACAAGAGCTTATCGTAATTAAGGCATGTAGATTATGTGAACACTGTCCATAAGGTTATGCATTGTGATTACTAGTAACCAATACAGAGAAACAAGCTATCATAATATATGAATAATACGTAAGCTGCTTACACCATAGGCTCTAGTATCCTTCAAGAAGCAAACCAACATTCCGAAGAAGGACAGAGACAATCTGAAGATGGTCTGAGACATTAGCTTAGAAGGACTGAGGAAGCTAGATCTTTGGAATGAAACACTAGACCTTGAATCCTTACAATACCTGCTTAGGAAGGAATCCGCATACCTTCTTATCTGTATAACTCCCTTCAAACCCTCAGAACAAGACTAGACGCAGTAGAACCCTAGAAACAGCTTAGCCACCTTAAGACAGTCTGACAAACTTCCTACAAGCAAACAACCTTACATCTCATAGAAGGATTTAGAACACCACCGGCTTAGGAGTCTTACAATTCATGAAGTATGCCTACACACTTGAAGATGCTTAGGAGTCTTAGAGTCAGAACCCAGATGCTTCTTAGTATTTCACATACGCACCATGCCGATGATTAGACCAACCTTATAACAATTGAACTCACCTCTGACCTTGAAGTCATCCAGTCTTACAGGAATCTAGTATCCATCTAAACCAACCAAAAAACCACCTTTAGCTTGAGCATGTGGATGCTTAGTAACTACCAATCACACTCACCAGGAGCTTGAACCTGAGGATGAGCTAGTAGCCATCAAGAAGCAAACAACCAACCAGGCTTAGGATTATATTACCTTCGAGAACTAGAACTCCCCTTACAAGCACCCTTCAGACCAAGACAACGAACCTTGAGCTTCAGGATTTAGATGCTTTTGCAGTATGCCAACACCACACCATTGAGCATTATTAGTCTCCATGCGATATTACAATCACACCAACTTGAGCATTGATTCTTCTGGTTAGTCTATTTTCCATCCAAAGACACATGAGCTTCAGCATGAGGACACAGAATACTAGGAAGTATGCCCATACATCGTTAGCTTCATTCTGCAGTCTGCCCATCAAACAAACAAACTCACGAAGAGCTTGAGCTTGAGGAGACAGAAGCCTTGGAAGTATGCCAACACACCTTGGCTTAGTTAGTCTCATCAAATCATCAAACCATAGAACCATCTTAGGATTAGTCCCTGCTTACCAGACTTCATGAGAACCTGAACCTTGAGCTTGAAGATTACATTAGCTTTGGAAGTATGCCCACACATTCTGACATACTTAGTCTGGTTAGGATTCAGACCATTATTTCTAGTTGAGCCATCTAGTTTAGACATATTATCTCGAAGAAAACTCATCTGAAGAAGCCATAGCTCCCACCCACCCTCATCAGACATAGTCACAGCGCCAACAGCACCAACTCCAGCAGACGTACGTCCATCACCAGCGGACACACATAAAAAGCATCAATGGGCAATCAGGCATGAATTGAAAGGCCCTCACGTCAGGCAGGGATGAAGACTTCAAATCAATAAGGCCTTTTTATACTACATAATCATAAGAATAATCAACTACTCAATCAACAGAATCCACTTATGCGTCATCAACAGCTTAATCTATTGCTGCTGCTGCTAGAGGATATGAAACAACAGGCTATGTTGCTGGTAATGCTGCTCCTACTTTAGGTACCGTAGCCCTTGTCCTACGATATGCCTACCTTTGTATTTGTTGTATCTACCCCTGCTTTCTTCGTAGCCTCCGCCTCTATCTTAGCTACTAGTATGCTACTAGTATAGGTGGTGCTTTCATTCGGTCAACTCAATCAACTTAGTCAATTGCTGGATCTACTTTTGCACCTGCCCTTGAAATAGATATATCTTTGTGGGAGCGAGCTAACTGTAGCATTAGTTGGGGGGTTGGTATCTGTGCTCGCGGGAGCTATACAGAGCCGGCAACCCGGTGTTTCCGCTTGAAACAATAGAAACATCGGATTCAACCCGAGCAGCCGGCAACCCTCACCATATGAATAGTGAGTGACCCCTAAGAAGTAAGGGCCCTGTGTTTCAGCTTTCAGCAATAGACATCGAAGTGGAAAGAGCATATATCAGATATATACATATGAATATAGATCAGATGAACTCTCTCTCTGAATACATATATTTAGACGGCTGATAACCTCCGAATTTCTTGTTGCGTAGGATCGTTCTACAAGTGCCCGAAAAATAGAATCTCATATACCTTCCACTCCCGGGATGGATGGATACTCTAGTGTGGTGTGGCCATTCGAACTATCCCACACACAAGGCTAAGAGACGGCACACAGTCTATAGCATGGATTTGGATTAGTAGTTAGTTAGGATTCGAATTAGTTAGTAGTTAGCACGGGGATTCGGATTAGTAGTTAGCGGATGGGGAATAACTCGATAATCAGATTGGCTGCCATTAGATGGATGTATATATTGGGTGAAGCCAGCGGTATCTAATAATCCAACCGAGCACCACTGTTTGTTGTTATCAACCTCATGTGTCCAGGCCACTTAGAATATAAGAGAATCTCTTTTTGATTTCAATGTGCAACCCGCCCTCCACGTATTGTATCGTATAAAACCTCATGGGTGGACCCTACCACTGTTATCTTCCCACCACCTGCTTTCACGAGCGTATACAAACCTACTTGCTATAAGTTCCCACCACTCGCTTCGTTAAGCCCTGGTTGCAGAAGACACACCATTAATCCCTATCTTCCATATTTCCCTGGTTACATATCTTACTTCCGGCAATCCATATCTGCCTTCTGGACACACTTGAAATCCATAGCTTCATGGCAATCCATAGTTTATTATGTGCAGTGTGTTCTGCCTTCTGGTAGTATGTTGCAGTGGTAGGATGATATTATTACCCGCATTCTCCTCGCATACTCGCATTCCCGCATACCCGCCAGTATCACATACGCATACCCACATGATCGCATAGCCGCATGACCGAATACCCGCATTACTGCATACCCATAGACGCCATTATCGGTTGCATAAGGCATTATCATTCTCGCATAGCTGCTTTCTCGCATACGTATACCCGCCTCGCATAGGTGGAAGCTAGGAGGGTAGTCCCCCGCATTCTCGTAGGATGCTATTCCCCGCCATTCTCGCATAGTTTTGCATATATATATATGAACATATAAACAACGTGAGATTCACTAACATTTGCTTTCTTTTGCTTGGTAACTTACATTTCTCCAGTGAGGCAACCGGTGAAATAGTGAATTGGTAACTGACATCTCTTCTTTAGCCCGCCTTGATCACTTGCTGCTTGCCTTCATTCTATCATCTATTCCTAATGTCATCATGTCATTTATTACGTATATCAAAGTTGGTTTGGGCGGGCTTTCTATTCCAACTGTACGTTTGTCAAACCATTGAAGCGCCCCGCAAGCAAACAATCAACAGAATCAGTAGTTAGTTCCGAATAAGGAAGGGGATATTGAGCGAGAGGTTTTCATTCCCATTCATATGTTTCCGAATTGATTCACCAATAAGTCTACATTTCTAAAAAAGTATACAACTTTCTTTCAATATAAAGAGAAGTTTTTTCGTGATGGGAGTCTCGTCGTTAACTGTGGTGTCCATTTAGAAGGGAACCTTAGCCTGACTAGGGTAGGCATCAAAAGTCATATTATAAGGTAGGCTTTGTCTGCGTAATATTCCGGGTAGGTGGTATGCCTAGCCTGTAGCATGGATGGTAGGTGTGGGGTGCTTATACCAGAGGGAAGGAAGGCATGTAATGAGTACCTCCAGAGGGAGCGAGCATATATAGGGCCTATGGGTGGGTAAGCATGTAAGTCTCAGAGGGTAGGCATGGCAGCACGTGCGTCTGTAGGTAGCTAGGTAGGTGGCTTACCAGCCAGGCATATTACTTACGAGCATGCATGAATAACAGAGCTAGCTCAGGTAATAGCAGGTCCTGACTTAAAGGCCCCTTGCCCGATATAGAAGTACGGTAAGAAACGGAGTTGTGTCTGTTTTTGCTAAAGCGTAATTACATATATAAAGAATGACTGGAATAACTGCATTTTAAGCATATAGGTTTGGAACAACCAACTGCTATATGCTATAGAATCAAATGCCAATGATATTTGTTAGTTCAATAGAATCTGTACTAATCATAGGCGCCCAAAATATGCGATTTGCTTTACCTGATGGATCCGGAATTTACAAACCCAACAAGTTGAAAAGCTTTATCAGCTATATAGTAAAGGAATCTCCGATGAGACAGCCAGAGCGTAAGTAATGGGACCAGCATTTGTTGAATCGGAGCTACCAAGGGAAAGCCCTCGGCGGAGAAGTGGTCTTTCTATTAGATTGCGTAATTACGTATATAATGAATGAATGCATCGATATATGTGTCATACCAGATTCGATGTGAGTCATTGGAAAGAACCCTAGCTTTTCGAGGCCTCGTACTTTACCAATCAATCCCGCAAATAAAGGTGCGAAGCCGCCAGAGAATAAATAGGAGGGGCAAGGTCCCGGAGGGGCTTGCGCTTCCTAGTGCAAGGAATAGAATCTCATTTTGTACCCGGTGTTCCTTCGAGGTGTCCTATCGTCGCCCTGATTGCCCAACTTCACTTTCTTGCTAATCAATCAATGAATAACACCGGCCAAACACTCGATAGCTATCCATTGTATATAGGAAGGGTGAGTGGGGGGTTGGCCGCTCCGTCAAGCGTCAGACCCAATTGACCTGAAGCCCACCGACTATGTGAGTCCCAGCTCGACTGACAAGGGGGCTGCCATCATACATAGGTTGTTGCTTGCGAAATAACATATGTAATATAGCACTCGATGAATGAATGGTTCAGCTTGACTTATCTCAGCTATCTAAGCCACCATCGGGCCCCGAGCCCTCCCTAGAACAACCTAGCGGAAATGATGGGAGGAAAGCAGATCAAGTCAATGATCAGACCAAGTTGCGGATACGTTCTCGGGCCATCCATATGGAGTAATCGGGTATCCCGGCTCGGACAAGTTGGGATGATAACCACCCGTTTAATGGAACTAAGAGAACTATGCTAACCATGTTCTTCAGGAAACCTAACAGAATCGGGATCGCAGGGATAAGTATATCTATTATTATCTATGTATTTATGCCTAATGACCCTCAGCACCTAACGTCTTTATGCTGTTTATTGATGACCGAGCCAATAAGCGGGGGGGCAAGCCTCCAACCAATATTGACCCCCGCCCAGTTCCGTGCCAGGGGGAGGGAGCACCCTCAAACCCCCAAAGGCGGTCCCCACCGACAGAAGAAGTGTTGACAGCCAGCCCTATGCAAGCAACAACCGTGGCACCAGCCTTGGAAGCGACGGCAGGCACCATCATTAGCACGAACCACCAGAACCAACAGCCAGCAGCACCCGCAACGGCAGCAGATCAACACCGGGCATATATTATATGAACCCTGCCTTCCAAACCGAATTCCTTTCCTGTCTAATCATGCTAAGTGCTCAAGCGTAATTACGTATATAACGAATGAATGCATCGATATATGTGTCATACCAGATTCGATTTGCGCTTCAATATGCCGCAGTTCGATGAACCGACCTTTTCGATGTTGAAGGGAATGATCCTCTCTCGCATCGTTGAACTCGCTCGTGCTATTTCTGCCTGAATGAGAGATATTCCGAGCATATATTATATATGTCATTATGCATTTTGACTTTCAGCTCTTCCAGCTAGAGAGAGAGCTAGTTGTTAGCACGCCTCACCCGAGCAAGTCTTCCTGCTAGAGAGAGAGCTTCCTCATTTCCGTGGTCGATGTGAGTCACTCTTCTCTTGACAATCTAGAATACCTCCATAACTGATTCTGCAAGCGGAGGGCGGCCGACGCCGGGTTCGTTCCTTCGATGCAGGCTAGTACTTTTTGTAATGTTTCCCCAATTTCATTCGTACTAGCTGTCCTTTTAGTTCTTGCGCCCCCGAGCCGAGGTCGACTGGGATCTGAAATGAAGCTGTAGCAGTGTGGAAGATCAGAATCGTGACAATGCAATGATGACAATAGGACAGATTTGCCATTTCACAATTCTGAGTAGATGAATTTGTGAGAAAGTTTTTCATGGTTGAGCCATATTCATACATTTCCATTCCCCGCCCGAGCAGCTGCGGGGGACAGCAATGAACAATGAAGAAAAGGTGAAAGGACCACACCAAGGCATGGGTTTTATACCAATATCTTGTATATTAACGAGTCTATTATCTACATTATAACTACTTATGGGCTATATCAAAGGGCCCAAAGCGAAGTCAAAAGATTCTAGATTGACTCAGATTCATAAACTAAGTCTTCTTATGGATTAGAGATGCCGGAAGCTGTCGAATTGGTTTCCTGAATCATGAGGATATAGCTCCAACTTGGAGATAAGAATCTGCTAATTAATGGCTCGGCGGTTCAGCACTTGCTTTCGCCTGAAGTTGCCTCTGCCAATTGAATCTTTTGCGCGGAGTTGCCCCATAGAAAATAGAGGGTAGTTGATGAGTCATAGCTGAGTTGAGAGAGAGAGAAGTAAGGTAGTTCGCTCTTCTCCAATAGATGTGAATGAGCCGGTGATCTATGAATGAATCAGTTGGTTATTTATCTGCAAGTGAATTCGCGGATTCTCCGACGCTCGATCATGAACTAAAACAATTCGTTTGACAGATAATGTTATCTCACCCGCTATAGAAATAAGGATATATAAATAGGTTGTCCCACCTCCCTGCCTGCTATAGATATATATAGTAGGGGCAGAGGTTCGCCCTGACATCTCGGTGATCCCGGAGTGAATCATGGAATTTCGTAGGTCATTTATGGATAAGGTCAACTCTTATTTAGTATAGTGAGTCCCTTCATCACATTTGATCGAATCAACCCCTCTACCCTTCTATTTGAAAACAATTCTATGAAATGATACCTTCACAACTAATCCACAAATAGAGGTTGGGATCTAATGCTATAATTCGTATATCATCCTTTGGGTTTCTATCCCCACCCCATCTCTCACTTCAACTTGCTGATTCCCTTTCTTAGATAAGATTATGGCTCTCCTCTTCGGTATAAAGGTTTGACAGGTAAGGTTTCGAGGTAGGGTTTTCAAGGTGCTTCATCGATCAGGTACTTGGCTTTTATAGAGCAAATTCATTCATTTACAAGCAAGGGCAGGCGCTTCATAGAAAGCTAGAATAGGAATCTTTCACTCGAACTTAGATCACTATCTTTCCTCTCCTCTCCCTCTTCAATTTACTTATTGGGTGGGGGGGCTTATGGTCGAGCACCTAAAGGTCCTTAACAGTCGAGCACCTAAAGGTGATGGCGGCCTTATCAGTCGAGCCTGCTTGCGCATCCTCTGATGGCGGCGATGGCGGCCCTTATGGTCGAGCGAGAAATCCCTCACCATATGAATAGTGAGTGACTCCGTCCCTCTATTTTAGGAAAATAGAGCGAGAAATCCCTCACCCATATGATGAGTGAGCGTTAAAACCCTTATGGTCGAGCACCTAAAGGTCCTTA
>Ga0115848_101149_pt1 | contig 11002 bp, 8 predicted proteins | sample InSIn3gowninarea_FD_83862 | JGI IMG/M metagenome (GOLD analysis project Ga0115848, IMG submission 83862) | reverse complement strand
CAATGGTTTGAAACATTCAGACTATGTTCTGCCTCTCTACCTGAAAGTGTCAATTTTCCCAACCAAAATCAAAACCAAACCCTCTGGACTCAAGACCTAGCCTAAAATCCTTTCAAACAATGGTAAATCCTAAAGAGAGAGCCCTCTCTGACTGCAGGTCGGCTAGAACCTGCAGCCCAAAGTGGTTTGTGGTTACCTCGGTCGTATCCTTTTTTCTAGAACTTTAAGGACAACCTGAGTGATAACATAATGGCGACTCCACTGAGGATCTTCCTCAGTTAATTTCACAAAGTTTCACGAAGAAGGTAAGAAAAGTTTTGTTCAAACCATAAATCATTTTGTCCAATTGTTGTCTGTTTCTTAAAACTACAGATGAAGCCTGAATGCCAGCCAAGTAGCCTTTGAAACTGTTCTTGTTTTACATAAACAGAAGTAAATAAATGTTGCTTTAGTCAATCTTCATGTTAGTTTTAAGTTGCAAATAGTTGTCCCATATTGTAATTATTTCCATGCGATTTCTAAAAATATTCCCAGAAAATATCTAAAAACAATTTCAGAAACTGGCTCCAAAGAGAAAAACGCATTATACTAGATCAAACCCTGATCCATATCCTCCAAATTTTTTTGATAACCCTAACCTAATACCAAAGTTTGTTAGGAAGCAAGAAGAACCAGAAAATTTTGTTGATTTGAGCCCTGAAACAGCTCAGCCAAGTGCTGTTCCAACTCCTGTCAAGGTTTTATTCCGGTCTACTCCTGTTTCCCCTAGCTCATCATCCACATCTCATAGTCCTCCTTCCACACCTCCATTTGTTGCACATACACCCATTGCAAATACCACTGTCGTTATCGTTGTTCCAGTTAACCCTGTAATCCCGGTTGTTCCTGTTGTTCTGTTTATCCCTGTTGTACCTGTTATCCCTGCCAATATGGCTAATAGATATGCACCCCTTCAACTCCCTTCTAACCCTACGGCTTTACCACAAGATTACCAATCCAAGATTACATATTTTGATTCCACAGGATCTCTCACTGCACTTCAACATATAAAGAAGATGCAAGACTACTTTGAGAGTTATGAAATAGACGACAATACCGTGAGAATGAGAATTTTTGTCCAAAGTTTGTCTGGTGATGTTAGAACTTGGTTCAGATCACTTACTGCAAACACCATAGCCAACCCCGACCAACTTTATCAGTCTTTTACCGACAGATGGGAGAAAAAGACAGCCCCTTTGCACATACTAGCTGAATATGATACGATCAAAAGAGGTCCACAAGAGACAGTTTTGGAATACTATGCTAGATTTAACAACGTTTACAATGCAATACCTCAGAATTTAAGGCCTCCCCCTGACCTTGCTCTATACAAATTCCTGGACGGTTTTGACCCCGACATGGCATATCAGTTAAAAGAAAGAGCCCCTGCAACCCTTGCAGAAGCACAAAATGTTGCTGTCGCTATAGAAGCCAATTTAATTGCTAAAAGAAATAGAGACCGAACGGAAAGAAAAACTACCTTTAAAGAATAACCCTCGGCCTTTGACCAAAAACTAGATGCTATTATTAACGGACTACAAAGACTGGGAGAAAGAGTGGAAACAGTCGAAAGAAAAGCATCGTGGGAAGGACAACAGTCCAATTCCCCAAGGACCCCAAATTTCAGAAAGGCACAGAATACAAATACTGGTAGACCTAATCCTGACCATGACATAAGACCACCTTTCCAAGAGAATTATGTGGAAGGATCCACATCTAGTCAGCCTATAGAAGACGATCCCATAAATGTAATGGACCTAAATGGCGAACATCAAACTTTCCTGACACAAGAGGATCAGGACGAACATGACTGTAATCAATTTCAAACTAAAACTGGTGAGTCATTTGATTTTAAACAAGGATATGATACTGCTGTGTATGAAATGCACAAATAGTACAAGCTAAGAACTAGGACCATCGACATACCTCAACCATTATTGGCTCAACTATACCCTGTGCATGTTTGCCCAATCCTTGTCCTTCATATCCCATTTTGGACATCAACTTGAACCCTATGCCTCTGGTATGTTTCTCAAAAGAACCAACATAAACATTCTTATAAGAATTTGAAGACAAACTAGAATTGTTTACCTCTTCTTCAAGCTGATACTTGGCTAAGGCTTCTTTGGCAACAACGAGTTGTGTCTCCAACTCATGCATCCTTTCCAAATTCATGTTTGCAATATGGAGTTCGTCTTCCATTTCCTGCAATTGGTTAGAAAGAAACTACTTCTCTTCCCTCATGGAATTCAACTGCTCTTGAAGTCTAGAGCTCTTTCTTTCATCCTCATACATTTCTCTCACCATATTCATCATGATGAAAAATTCTTGCTTAAAGCCTTCATCAAAGAATCTTGTAAAGGAGGACGATTTTGAGAACTCACTTATGGAAGTTGTCATTATAAAAATGAACAAAAGAGCTTCAGCAACTCAAACAACAAGTAGTAAAGCAGTCAATCTTCAACACTGCTTAAGACACCTTTCAAGCTACAAAATCAAGCTAGTGATGTTAGTCAAGAAAACCTAGTGCTCTGGTACCATCTTGATCTGAAAATGGAATGTACTTGTTTAAGGGTGCAAGGTATCCATTTCCAATAATTTCAACTGTGAGCTAGACACTCCAAATGACCTCTAAAAATGTGAAAACTTCTTATTTCTTATACAGAGATAGACTGTAGGGGCATTCAACGAACATGTCACCTCTAAAAAGAGGACGAGTTCCAGAGGCTACCTGGCCCTCTATAGGCTCTGCCTAAAGAAATAGCAAAGTAAACACTTAGAAGTCTTTGACATACACAAACTTGAAGTTTAATGTCCTTGCGGAATAAGGCAAATAACTTTCTATAGCTGAATAGGTGATTATGTGTGTATGCAAGTTATGTATATTTGTTGTTTAAAACTTTATATCAGTTTTGTTTACCATATTATCTTCAGCAAATAAAGACATCAAAATGATAAAGCAGTTCACCTCCTCTGGGCTACATCTGCTGGACTAAGCCTCTTCAACTAGGCTATCCTCTTGTATTAAAAATGCTACAAAGGCTAATACAAGAATATATGTGTCTCAAAAGACAGATCTGACTGTAAATACAGAATCAGAAGATAGGAATTAGCCAAACATGCTCTTTCCCAAACACTAAACAGTGAAATTTGTACCTTTTACAGTACTTTCCCCAATTGGCCCTAGTGGCCCTTTAAGCTTGCATGGAGAATTTTGAGGTGAATATGACCTCAAATGGTTCTGAAACCTCTGCCATTAGAATCAGAAGGTCGAAACTAGCAGACATAGGCTTTTGAATCACCAAAAACGGATGAACATAGCCCCCAAACATCTCATGCACTGAAATGGCCCTAGTGGCCCTGAAAGCTTCCCTGAAGCTAAACAGTGAGAAGAATTCCTCAAAAGGAAAAATGAGCTGTAGAAATGGATTCAGAAGGCTGGAAAACTTCAGGAATGACCTTCGTTCCACATTCACTGGCTGCACAATTCCCAAGGCAGCTCCCAAACTGATTTGGCCCTAGTGGCTCCTGGAACTTCCACGAAGCTAAAATACCTGCAAATGACCTCAAATGGCTGTGAAACCCATGCCAATGGCTTCAGAAGGTAAAAAGTACCCAAAATAAATAAAAAAAATCGTCCAAAACCGACTTTCCTAGACAAAGTTATGGCCATTTAAAGTTTCTCCAGTTTGCCCCTAGAAAAACTCCAGCTAACTTTAGTTAGCTCCAGTTAGCTCCGCCAATTATGGTGGGTCTTCCAAATTTGGTGCTCCGCCAAAAACTCCACCAGGACTACAGTTACATTTAATGTTGTCCTCGAAGTTCGTGCTGGCAGTTTGGCTGGCGGTTGGGGCTTAAGCCCGTGGTTCTAGGTCGCGGTCATATGAGAGGGGGCTAGCCCCCTTTGGTTTCTGCCCAAAATGAGTTTACCATTAAAATAAAATATTTTCCTCTAATTTAACAAGAACTACTCCCGTGGCCTAATGGTAAGGCGTGGGAATGTTGTAACAGAGGTCATGTGTTCAAACCACGGAACTCCCAACTTTTGATTATATCCACCCATGAAGCTTGCTGACATCATCTGAGGGCCACGTGGTAGCCTCCAGGCCTGCCATGTGGTGGCTTATGATTGGCTCCTGTAGAGGGAATATTCCCTGGAATATTCCAAGGAATATTATGCGGAATATTCCTTTTTTTATTTTTTTGAAAATTTAAATTTTCTAATGTTATGGACAAATTATTCGTTTTGTCATATCTTCCTCATACGACGACTGTTTTTCAAACTGTTTGCGGTGCCGAAATTGGGAGGACGAGCACTTTCCATTCATTTAGGTTCCAATCAGTTCTGAACACTTTCATTTTGACCATTTTACGACACTTGGTCCTGAGCCCCTGATCATAAACTAACTCTATGCTATTGTAATCTAATGAAAACAACACATTTAATCTATGCTAACCTGGGGTGTATTTCCTCTATTATGCAATATAAAGAGATTTTGAATAATAACTGGTAATAAAGATCATTTAGCTATTATAAGAACAGAGATCAATTAAGATGAACCACTTTACATAAAAAGTTAGGCAAAACAGTTGTGAATAGTATATCACATAATAAGTCATTCATATATCAAACATAAATAAATGGCTTCACCATACAAAAGTGCCAAATGGTAACCCAAACATTCATGCAGTAACATATAAACAACTAAAACTATATATTACTTTAAGAATATAAGCAGAAATGGTCAAGAGATAAAAGTACCATTTATGACTGGTCCTACTCATAAGCTTCAAGCAACAATGATCTATCTCTCTTTGTTCTAATATCTACCAAGAGTACAGAAGTGCAACATCAGTGGTAGACATCAAAATGAAAATATCAATAAACCTTGATCCATTCATTCACCAAAACCTCCTCTGAGGGTGAAAAAGTGCATGTTTTGAGGATGAGTTTTTGACAAATTTCTGGACCCTTCTCTAAATGCATGAGAAGGGTTTAAATACTGCTAACTAAATTACATAAATTTAGGATACGGTTTAAATGACCGCCCTTTTTCTTAACAAACTTATTTCTAAAAATTGAATCTAATTCCTAACTATTTATGCATTAGCTCCTTAATGTTGCGAGCACTCAACATTTGTCTGGGAAGAGTCAGCTGGTTGCCTTATGCTTTGGCTTGAGTTATGCAAACAGAAATGGCAAGCGCTGGCACCGTTTTTAGTAAATTAGAAGATATTTTTGGGAATGTTCCTCTGATTGGGTGGATTTACTGTGTGTATACTTGGTAATAACCCAGATTTCCTTCAAATCGCTTCTGCTTTTGCTATCTCGGTTTCCGGACTTGTGGATAACTAATAAAATTAGGGATTTTGCTTTTTGAACATTTTTCTTAGCGATGCGCGATTAGCGCTAGGTGCTAATCGTGCATCGAAAACTACCTCTGTTCTTCGATCCAAGCCTTTCTGGTGCGTTTTCCGCCTTTAGCGCCTTTTCCTTTACCGAGTATAAGCTTCAAATTTTTTGCAAACATGCTGCTTTTGTGAGCTTTTGACCCTGAGTGTCGAATCGCCTGTTGATATCAACATATGTTCAACAATACTCTGGAATCTGCGTTTTCCGTTGCATGCGGCATCTATTTATGAGGGCATCTCTTCTCTGTTCTCTGAGCATTTGACACTTTCCCTTTTTCCTTAGATGTTTCCTGTATATTGTTTCATTCCTGCAGTTCGCACAAAGGAAAAGGTTTAATGATAATGAATATTGCCATGAAAGCTCTGAGCTCTACGAATGTATAAAATAATGCCACTCATCATGACTTGACTCTTCGAAAAACACAAAACTGTCCTTCATTAATGCTTTGGCGTATGATCATTAATTTCCTTTAAGGCGCGTGCCCAATTTTGGTTTACAGACGGTTTTTCTTAAATGCTTAGCCGAGGAAAATTTGCGATGGGTGATTGTAGATCGCAGATCGCAGCTCACGAATTACAAATCGCAGATCGCAACTCCTGGCTTTGTGTTTATCACAGATCGGAGATCGCAGTATCGCAAATTGCGATGAGTCATTAAATCATTATGCTGATATATGCGATGTTGCGATTTGCGACGTCACATAACGGCCATCAGGGACTTTTTAAGGTTTTTCATTCATGGGCACTTCTTAATGTATGCAATGCGATGGACCTCGCGTTGCTTTTTTTTCGCAGTTTTTTATTATGCTCATAAATAAATGTTTTGTCTCTTCCAGGTGATGCAATATAATTTTAAGGAGTATAATACATGAATTTTTTATTATTTTTTTTTTAATTTTTTACTAAGGGTCCCCATTTTATTAGTGATATTTCTATAACTAAACAAAGAGGGGGGTTGTTGGTGGCCACAACACCTTCAGAAGCTTGACACCAAGGGCTAGCCCAGATCTATAATCTTTTGGACCACATTTTTTCATGAGTTTGGATCACCATATACTTACTCAGACTTTATATATTCTTTTGTACATCCCATCATGAACATGTTCACTGGGAATATTCCACCTAGGATAGGCTGAGAAATAAAGAGAGTCATCCAACTTTCCAAGCAGACCAAAGTGGGTGACTGGTACCTTTATCAGAACCATACAGAAATCAGAATATATGGTTGCATGTTGGCACCATACAAGCTACCAAGATACCTCCCAATGAGGTCGTTTACATTATAATACTATAGAAAAATTATCAGTGCATATGAAGTAAACTTTGTCAATGCCAAGAAGAAGGTCAATTTCAAAATAAAATACCAAATAGGCCCCTTCATATGCAACTCCATGGAGGCAGGCAAAGAAGCAGACCTAATTCTGCAAAGGATGAAGTTCCAAAGGAGTTTTGTTTAGATATATGACCCTTTGGAATTAATCACAAAGAAGAGACAAAAGGTCAAGCTAGGACCTTTCATTCTCCATTCCATACCTAAAATAGAAGCCTATGCCAACCAAATAGAATGGGTGGAAGGTACCTTAGTGGACTGAGACAACACCAGGGTAGACATAGAGAATGCTCTCATTGATCTAGAAAGACAACTTGATAAGGGTTCTTTCCTGCAGGTATCAAAGCAACTGGACCAACCAGAAAGAACCATGAGTACCCCCCCAGTTATGCAGAATCCTCAAAATGAGGAGAAAAACCTAAAGAGAATTAAGGAGGAGGCCACTACATCAGCAAGGGAAACCTCATACGCTTAGCCAGAAACAAGCCAAGCAAAAAGGTAGAAAATTAATCCTTCCTTTGAACAGGAGGATATAGAGGGCTCATCTGAGGTCACCAACACAGAAGTAAACGGAAGCAAACCTACCACTCCATCTGAAGGCAAGAAATATCCTTCCACATCACAGAATTATATGTTGGAAAGGAAGCTTAATGTTGAAATTCCTTCCTTCAGAATGCCTGCTGACAAAGACCAAGATATCAAGAAAAGATACAAAGAAATCAAAACTAGAAATGAGAGGCTTAAGGCCTGAACATATGCTTAGTATCTGGAGCTGACTTCCACTAATTAAACAAGGCTAATTTCAGCCTTTGACATTAAATAAGGAAATCTACAGATGAACTTTGTTAAGCCTACAACCCAGCAACCAAAAACAACATCAAATTTCAAAAGGGTAGATTTTGAAGTGTTGGCAAGAGATATTCATGCCATAGACCAGATTAAACGTCATAAACAGGCTGGAGGGATGATATACTCCACCTTCAAAAGTAAAGCCATAGCTGCTCACCAGCTACGAAACTCTCTAAACAACATTTCAGTGCAATTTTAGCTAGAGAAGGCCTCCTCACAGGCCAATGATACTATGATCAAGTCCTTAGAGGACTTAGTGATTGAATTGGGACATGATCCCAAGGATATAAAAGCCATAGAACGACTTATGAAAAATAATAATGATGATATAACTACATTTAAGAAACAACTAAAAATACCTCAACTACAACATCCACAAACACTGGAAGTCCTAGAAGCCTAGCGGGGGCATGAAGAACTCATGGACATAGTCTTAAAATTGAATGATCAACTAAAAGAGACTGAAAATGAATTGGATGATTTAATCCAATTAAAAGAAGCATATGTGGCCACTTCTTCAACAAATGTTATCCCTATAGTCTCCACAGTAGTGCCATCCACACTAGCAACATCTTTGGCAACTACAGCTCCACTTGCAACAACCTTACCAACAATAACATAATCTACATAGTAGCAGGTGAATCAGGAGAGAAATTAGTAGAACTAGTCAAAGCCATGGAAGAGATGTCTATCCAGGCTATTGAAATGAAAAGATTAAGAGAAAAGGTTGCAACTTTGGAAACAAACTGCAAACTAGCCCAACTGAAGCAGAAAGAAGAAGGACAAAAAGCCCAAAGAATGAGCGAAAGAATGAAACTCTTAGAGAAAGACTTAACATTGGACAAACCACTTGGGAAAACCAAGGAAATGATGTGGGCCAATATCATTGACTCTATCAATAATATTTGGCCATCAATCCATGTTATTTTTGAACAAACAGAGTTACTAAATATAACTACAAAAGTTATCTAGAAAGTGAAGCAAAAGTTGGGAGATAAGCCAGAGGATGCCAATAGACTCATCCACTTCCTCAACAACAAGAATAGTTATGAGTTCCATGAGGTAAATATAGAGGATAAGACTATGACCATTTTAGAAATAAGGAAGGTCCTTTCCAAATGGATCATTATGCTTAATTTAGAAGAAAAGTGCCACAATATGTAGGTAGCCATTGATAGGTTCATGGCTAAATTCCAAATTTTAAGGGAGAAAGGTCTGCCCAGTCCTATGGTTATCAATGAAAAACTCATGAAACAGTTGGACTATGGTGATAGACTCAAAAAGTTGGCTAAGGAACAAGCCAACTCTTCATCCATAAAAGCATTGCCAATAGGAAAAGTGTTTTACAACACATTTGAGAACTTGTTTCTCCTTGATCACGAGATAAAATATTTATTCCTCACTAAGCCCAATTTTTTAGAATATAATGAAGCTGATGAAATCTACAGGAGGAGGATGAATATAAAATTACTTGATGCAGAATGGTGGGAGACAATGGTTGATTTATTGTGATAAATTTACAACAAAAAGTTACTGCACAGTAAAAACGGAGTAGCGAGATAAACAAGTGAAAAAAACACATTAGGGTCAAAGAGTATTAGGATTAAAGAGTATCAGATGAAAGATAAAATTTAAAGAAGAGTCCAGCGTGAAACAATACAACAACAAGCCATCATAAAGGGATACACTTCAACAATAAGGGCCAACACGACCATAATAAAAAGGACAACATGAAAACAATTCATTAGCTGTCTCTATCTTCTTGCAAGAAGATATTTTTATTTCCTAGATTAAATCTCAAGTTGTTTTGAGATATTTTGTAATAATTTTTTGTATAAATACTTCACTATTCGAAGTATGTAGGGTGGATTCCAAAACATTTCTATAGACTTCTTGTTATTAAATATGAAATTCTATTGTACAATGACTGGATCAACTAGCTAGATCAAGGAATAAAGATTATATATTTCATTGGATTCTTGTGTAAATAAAAGTTAAAATAAGTATTCTCTCACGTTCAATGTTATTTCTCTTTAAGTTTTTCCATAGTCTTACTTGTATCTATAAAAATCTGAATGCTATAACGTGTAATGATATCTCAGAAATTGCTTAGCTGCACTCTGTTTTGACTGTTATGCATATTGAATGTTTTCTTCACTAATCTAAGTTAAGGAATTCTTAATTTCCCTTTTTTCATGATTATCCTTGTGGCTTATAGTAAAGGATTCTTAATTTCCCTTTTTTCATGATTATCCTCTGTTCTTCATTTTAACCCCTGTCTGAGAATTCTTAAGTTCTCTCTCACCATGGTTAGGATCATTTCGCCCATTCGACCTAAATATTTGGACTTTACTTTGCTAGCCTTCCCTGTGAACATTCCTTTTAATGAATTGATCTAGTTCTGCTATCCATTTGTTGATTCCATAGCCCAATGGCTTAAAGACCTTGCTCTATCCATTTGCTCCAATAATTCCACCACCCAACCTTCAATTCAAAACCAAAACCCAAATGAACATTAAGAAATAGCCTATAATCCCAATAAAACAAAGCTAAATTTCATAGAGAGAGCCCTCTCTGAGTCACCGGTTGGCTAGAGCCTATACTTAAAAGATTGGTTTGTGCTTATCTTAGTTTATTCCTTCTTCCAATAACTTCTAAGGAAAATTCAGAGTGATAATATAGTGGTGACCATATTGGGGAGTTCAAATCCTCAGTCCTAATACAACTTTAAGAAATTTCTAAATTTATATTTTGAGCTTCTTAAAGCAATTTATTAGAAGTTATTTAAAAATAAATAAAATCTCACAAAAGAAAAACAATTTTAAAAAGTTTTGAAATTTTAGCTTCAAGGAGAACTCATTATACTAGGGCTAACCCAAATCCGACCCCAATATTTGATAATCCCAACCTAATTTCGAGAAAATCCAAAAAAGAATAAAGTTCAACTAGCCACACACCATTGATTAAAACTAATTCATGTTCTGATGAGTGGTTGTTTTTAGAAGATCTTCCCTTTAATGAGCAATTTGATTTGTCATTATTTAAGTCAAAGTCTGAAAGTGAAATTTATGATATTGTCCTAGATCCTGAGTTTATTGCAAACCTTGAAGTCCAAAAATCCAACAAATCAATTAATGAGTACATTCTGAATTCACCATAATGATCCCTTAGTACTGCCAAGATCCCTGAGCTTTCTGAAAATTTTTCCACTACTCTTAGTTCACCATTATTCCCTTTGGCTTCTTAAGTCCATTCCCCACCTACATTCATACCCTCACTCCCTTACCAACCTAGCTACTAAATTAGCCTCTACACTTACAGGTACACTTTGCATATCTTCTAGGGTTGGGGGTTTCTTTCCTTGAGTTGGAA
>Ga0115848_101145_pt1 | contig 11041 bp, 13 predicted proteins | sample InSIn3gowninarea_FD_83862 | JGI IMG/M metagenome (GOLD analysis project Ga0115848, IMG submission 83862) | reverse complement strand
GCGCTTCTGCAGTTGAGGATGCGCAAGCAGGCTCGACCATAAGCCTTTTAGTTACTTATTTGAGAGCCCAATAAGTCAATTGAATTTTGACTCAGCCGTTCCCAAAGGCCCCGCAGAGACAGACCTACCAATCTCTGCGACATAAAAGATTGCACATTTGCAAAAGGCATTCCAAGCCCTTCAAGACCAGAATTGAGAATTGCAAGCAAAGATCAAGCCGGTGCCGACCACTGAAGAAAGAAAGCTGGAGGAACAAATTCAGGTTGCAGACGAGTTGTATCAGAGTGTGGCAGTAGTTTCAGTTCCAGATCGATACCCAGTTACTACGGGTCCATTACCTGCAAAGGCACGCACAAGTTGGGGTAGAGACAATAGCAGCACTAGCAGAAGTAGACCCAGCATCAGTAGCACCACTACTAGCAGCATCAGCAGCACCAATAACAGCAATAGACCCATACTCACAGCCACCAGCGAGCCAGATATCCGTATATAGAGATCGAGATCCAGTTTCTGATCCAGTACCAGCATATCCTGTTCCAGATCCTCTAGCTTCAATAGCAGATCTATATGAAGATAAAGATCCATACCCATATCCTCCAAATTGCTAAGCCATCACCTCATTTAGGATCTCTTCCAGTCCCAGCTGCCCTTTGCGTGGTCCCATAAGGAGCAAATTATGGTGCTGACTACTACCTATATCCTTCCACCTTGTTTCCGACTTATACACCCTTTGGGAGAAGATCTGAAACTAGCGCTTTTCCTTATCCTGATCCTTATCTTGGGCCCAAGCCTATAGTCCTAATAGATCTCCATCTATCTACGTAGATAGATGAAACCATAGTCACCCTTAAGTATCCTCTATTGAGTCCGCTATTATTTAGAATAGTTAAGCCAGAGAATATATATATATGTTACTCCTGTTGGCTTTGAATCTCGCACTGGGCTTACCTATGTGCTTGTCTTGTGCTTGGTAGTTGAATTTTGTGGATTTGGATATGCAATTGGATTTGGTTCTGTTGTTGCCTCTACCATTAGCTTTAGAGCTGCCTTCCCCTCTGCTGGTTAGCTCTGCCACTAATGTTGCCACTGAGTCAATAGCAGCCTCTCTTTCCACTCTATATGCCTTTGCTCCTGCTACGGGTGAAAATGAAACTGTTACTTGGCCAACTCAATCAACCGGTGCTGGAACTGCTTACTTTCGATCCGTTGCGAGTGGTGGTGGGTAAGCTGCTAGCGGTCATTTTTCCTGCATGCGTCGATGGTCTTCAGGTGTGCTATATCCAATCCGAGACACCATAGGTGAGGTCAAAGGTGGATGCATCGGGGGCTTACCTGCTCTCCGTTTCAAATAATGAGAAAGGTAATGATAACACATTAATGGTGAAAAAGCTTGTAGAGGTAAAAACAAAGTAGTACCCTTCAGTGGAGATTACAGATCGGAACTTATACCTTCTGAAAATGTTGAAAAAGCACCAGCTGGAGGCAAATTTTAGGCACGGTGTATTCAACTAGATAATCAGGTGTAGGAATACCCCCAAAATAAGCATCAGGATCGAGATGTAAAGGTGCAGGGGGAGTAGGATGATAGTCATCTAATAGGGATTTGTCTGCACCTAGTATTGAAAGGATGTCATAATCACTCTCTTAGAGCATATCAACTATTTATGCAAGGATTGGGCTCAAGTGTGATAGGACGTTGTAGCGAAGGAGGAAGAGGTGGGTACGGCAATGACTCTATTAGAGCCAAAGGGTCTACATCTTTTTATTAGTGCACAACACAATCTAAAAAAGAGAAGACCATTCACACACTTGAGGAAGGGTGCTCTCCTCTATATGAAGGCAATCAAAAGAAGAACCAAAATTGACAAAATAGAAACTGTAAGCATGTGGAACATAAAAAGATAAGGACTCAAGTGATGGTCCCAAGGTATGTGGGGAGTAGAGTGATGTGCTACTCTCTGACCCAAGAGACACTACATCAATGGCGACAATGCAGCTACCAATGTTTGGAAGAGTGAGGCCTCTAAAAAAAGCTCATGTATACTCAGACATGGCAATGTTTGGCTGCATGTTTTTAGGGTGGACAACCCGGTATTCACCAGGGCCAACAAGCTCAAAGGTAAGATTCACGACAAGCTCATCTACTATTAGAGGACCATGTGCCTGGTACTTCAAGCCATTAGGAAAGGGTAATAGATCATACGTTACATAAGGTCCCTCAATTTTAGCTTTGCCCTTCTCTTGCATGGTTACAATATTCAAAGGAGTCTCAGATAGGTTTGCCACAAAGTGAGTAATAGGGCTAGATTAGTTTGTAGATGATGAATTGGCAATCGACTCTGGTTGAGGAACACCACTAGAAGTGGATGGAGTAGCTATGGATCTAGATTAGGGAGCAACACTAGCAAGTGGTGGACCACTTGCATAATTAGGTTACGATGCGACGCTAATGGATGATTGACTTGTAGTATATGTAAGTTGTGGCACAATGTCAATGGATAACGGCTTGCTAGGTGATTACTTTGGTAATGGATGGGTTACTTTCATTTATGTAGCTACTCTAGGGGAACTAGCTTCTGCTTTTGGATCCGAAAAGAGCAGAGGCACATCCAAGGAGGGAGGCGGTACTATAAGGTTAGATTTGAGCTTAGGCGCATAGTCATAGTGCTTTTGACCTTCCGGTTTCACGATCGGACGGGAAGTGAGCCCTCAGCAGCTGATGGACCAATAGCAAAGTGTGTCAAGGTCTCTATGGTAGTAGTTGAAAAAGCAGCAGCATCTAAGGCGCAGGCACCACCTATCCTTCTTCCAGGGAGAGGTCGACAAACAGTTCTTACTCCAGCCCCTCCTTCACCAGGACGTACCACACAAGATTACCAAGTCTCCCTGGACAGTCAAGAGGGAGAAGTTAGACTCACAGTACCACTCCTATGACTACAAGAGGCAGGAAATCACACCTAGACCATGCCATTTATGCGGAAAGAGAAAGCAGGTAGGCAGCAAATTCTACTTGGGGCCTTTAGCATCCCCCTCAGGGGTAGATGATTGTGCTATCCCATAATATGAGGGGCATAGGGATGGCCTCCAAACCACGATCCATGAATAGGCTGACTCAAAAAGGCCATCCATTCTATTCAAGAGACTATGTGTTCAGCTGAAGCAGCTCATAAGGTTCAATTTACTTATTGGGTGGGGGGGCGGTGGTCGAGCAATAAAGACCTCTCCCGTTGGTCGAGCCAGCTTTCGCTTCCTCTCCTTCACCTAGCTTTCAATTAAGGGGCCTGACATGAAGTAGTTGGGCTAAAATAGTATAGACAAAGAAAGATATCTGTCCTGTGCCCACTTATTTCCCCGGCACGCTAACTCATATATAACGTATTTACATATCTCGGGTAATAGGGGGATAGCATAAAGCCAAGGAGATAAGTGCATAACTCCAAAGATCATTTGGCGAATACCGGCCAAGGAAAGAAGTCCACTGTATCTAATTTGTTTGAGGGAAGATAGAGAATAGTATGTATAGGCTTTCCGAACTAACTATTGGCCTGGCTTTCAATTAAGGTGCCTGACATGAAGTAGTTGGGCTAAAATAGTATAGACTTTCAGAGAGTTGTGTACTTATCTCCTTGGCTTTTTTGGGGGTACTTATCTTCTTGGTCTCCCTGGCTAGATATAGAATCAAGAATATAGAGCGCGCTCACTCAGGGACGGAGTCACTCACTCATTCCGATGGGTGAGGGTTTACCTTTCATTTCAGGACCTTATCTATCTCCGTTCCCAATCAATCACTATGGAGACGTATTCCACCTCACCCAGGGGGAGAATCATGAAATGAAAAGCAGACCGACCCCCACTTCTCTTATTTTCTCTCTTACTTATGATCCATCCCACCCATCCCAATCATTTCGAAGACGACTCCGCCGATCCCACCCAAACAAAAGAGAATTTAGAATCAAGTCCCCTCCGGAATTTCCTTCCCCTCCGTTCTACGTTCCCGACCGAAATGGATCTTGTCAAATATTCAACATTTCCTATGATCATTTCTCTCTCAGGTATTCGGGGAATCTTCCTAAATAGACGAAATATTACTATTATGTCAATGCCAATTGAATCAATGTTACTAGCTGTCAATTCGAACCTTTCGGTATTTCCCGTTTATCCGGATGATATGATGGGTCAATTATTTGCTTTATTGGTGTTAACGGTGGCAGCTGCGGAATCTGCTATTGGGTCGGCCATTCCGGTTATTACTTTCCGAATTCGAAGGACCATTGCAGTAGAATCTATCAATCGCATGAAGGGTCGAGCAGCACTAATTATTATATTATTAGTTAGGAATAAAAAGTTGCTTGTTCCCCGCTTTCTCTCCCTCACCCATATGATGAGTGAGCGTTCAAACCCTCACCCACGGGATGGGTGAGCGACTACGTTTCAATTTACTTATTTTTTTTTTACTTATTTGAGGGGCAAATAAGTAAAAAAAAGGGCCATGCTTACGCATCCTCTCCTTTTAGTCGAGCGTGCTAACGCACCCTCACCATATGATGGATGAGCGAGAAATCGATGGCGGCCTTTATAGTCGAGCCTGCTTCCTTGATGCTTATTGGGTGGGGGGCATATGATGGATGAGCGACTCCGTCCCTTTGGTCGAGCCAGCTTTCGCTTCCTCCGACCGACGAACAAATATGAAGAAGTATACTCCTCCGACACAAGTGCATATTCCAAAGTTCCCATTACATTGGCTTCCGCCAACCCAACCAACAGTGAAAAAGCGCCAGCCCCATCCATAGGGGCACAGCTGTTCTATTTCATTCTATTTTATAAGTCAAGCGGATTTATCCCTATTATATTCGTTCCTTAAGTCAAGTACGAAATGATATAAGCGCTTTAGCCAGCCTTGGCTTGGCTTGGTTGGAATGTTGATGTTTGGGAGGGAGGTGCTTACTTAGGGGAGTTATGTTTCTCTCTGGGTGGGAGAGAGAATAAGTACGCAGTTATATTATAATAGAATGACTGAGGTGTTTATCCACGAACCCTCACCATATGAATAGTGAGTGACCCCTAAATAATATAGGGTGAGGTAACGAACGCTCGACCCCCGGGAGAGGGCCCTCACCCATATGATGGATGAGCGAGAAATCCCTCACCATATGAATAGTGAGTGACTCCGTCCCTCTATTTTAGGAAAATAGAGCGAGAAATCCCTCACCATATGAATAGTGAGTGACTCCGTCCCTCTATTTTAGGAAAATAGAGCGAGAAATCCCTTGCCCCTCCTATTTATTCTCTGGCGGCTTCGCACCTTCATTTGTACGTGTTCCTACTGCTTATGTTCCGGCATAAGCGATTATTCCAATAAGTAGTGTTTTGGGATCTGCACATGTTCCAAGTTATGTTGTTCCGGCATCTGATGGAGTTCCAATAAGTGCTGTTCCGCCAATAGCTATAGTTCTTACTTGCGATGTTCCGATATTCCATGTAGTTCCCACTTGTGTTAATAAGGGTGTTCCGACGAGTTCAAGTGTTCCAACGCCACTCAAGTTGGTAAGATTGGTTTCACCAACAACTGCCCCATCTTATTTATAGTCGTTCCGATTCGTTCCAATCTTCCCCACTGTCAGTATTCTGCTCCACTTCAATCCTAGTCACTGTAAGGTCCGTGGATCCCGTAGCCAGTCAGACCGCAGGCATTAAGCTTCAAGGCGCATCGATCCGGTGTCACGCTAAAAGCTAGGTCTTGCTAACGCATAAGGAATATATGGTACTGGCATGGATTCTTGTCATTATTTGTATAGTCATAACCATATCTTCAGGAGTCATTCCCCTAGTCATTCCAGGCCATTCCGCATGTAAAAGCCAGCATCAGTATATTAAGCCGTTGAAGCAGCAAAGGCACCATCTATAGCAGTTTCCCCAGTTCCATACGTTGCATACCCTCCATCTCTAGATCCAACACCAGTAGCTTCCCAGCAGTAGGGTCAGTAGCATAACCAGTGGTTTACCCATAAGCAGCCGTTGATGCAGTCGTTGATTCCGTAGTTGAAGTAGTTGAATAAACAACAGAAGCAAGAGTAGCAGATTGAGCAGTAGATTCAGAAGTAGATTCTGTCGATTAAGCAGTTGATCCAGTAGAGACAAAGGCTCATCTAGGAAAGACAGATGCAAAGGCTACAGTACCTAAAGCTAAGCAGGAGCAGTAGAAGAACCACCATCAGCAGAAGCAAAGGTAGATATAGTTCCAGGTCCAGCAGCACCCGTAGCAGCTTCTGTCGATCCAGCAAGTTCTTCTGTTGGCTCAGCATCAGTTTCTCCAGCAGCAGAGTAAGCAGAGCCAAGTCCAGATACCGTTGACTCAGCAGCAGCTGATTTAGCTATTTCTTTTCATCTTTCTCTCACTCCCTTACATCGATATTTCCCTTTCCATTCTTCCTTCACCCTCTATCCAATCTTTCCAATCCTAATCATTCCGATTTCCTCAATTTCAATAACTTCCATTTATCCATTTCATCCATTCACTTGTCCTTGAGATGGGGATCTCCTAGCTAGCCTTCGCCTACTTCGCCGAGAGTAAGGAGAACTAAGTTCCCCTGTTTGGTTGGGTTGGGACATTTCCAAAACCTCACCCCCCATTATAATAGTAGGGCCTCAGGCGAGTCCCTCCGGGCCTTGTCATTTTGCTTTTTGCTATCCAATCGGATTCCGTCGGTGCATCTATAGCTAAGCAAGCCAGCCTTTATCGAGTGCAGTATCGATAGTGCTCACTCTCCCCGGTGCGAGCGCAGGGTCGACTACCTAGCTTGACTGACTTGACGGAGCATAAGTAACACTCTTCCCAATGAATCAATGAGCATAGGCAGCCGTCACGCCTAGCCTATAATCACTTGCCATCTATAAGCAAGCTACGAGGTGCTCTATATTTATTAGCGAGCGGAAACCACTTACAAACTTCTATAAACAAGCAAGCGACATCGAACGAACAAGCGGATGGGAAGGAAGAATCATCGGCCAAGCCGGGTAAGGAGGAACGGCAGGAACACGCGGGGAAGAGGTCTAGACAGCTCTCCGATAGATCATGACATCTCCTCAGCTTGCAGAGCACCCCCAAATACGACTCCAGAAAAGAATCCATGCTAAAGAGCGAGAAAGAATAAGCATACCTGCTGGAATAAAAGAATCCATGCTAAAGGCAGTGTCCTAGCCCACACCTCATCTTGCAACGACTCTGCCTCCTACCGTCGGCAGGGAATTACACTCTGAGATTCCTTTGAAGATCCAGAGATCCCCATGCTTTGTTCTATCAGAGAGTTCGAGTGGTCTCCGACAGACAGTAACTCCGAGTACAATCCCCTAACTCTGGTCCATATGGGTGGTACGTGTGAGTCATCTATCATTCTGAGGCGTTTATCGCTGCTTCTCTGGATAGGATGGATGGGATCGTTGGATTGAACCAATGGGATGAATTAGATCGCTGGCTTTTTGAGCTGGCTTTGAATTCGTTAAGGCATTGATTGGCCAATCGTTACTTGCATCGCTCGTTACTGGCAGGCGCTGGTCCAAGAAACAAACAGGCTGGGGCTGGTCAAATCTGGCTGGATGGGTCTCTCTTGCAAACTGGAGACAATGAACTTGACGGCGGGCTTGCCGCTGGCTAAATTGATGGCGGCGGGCGGCTGCTGGCTAGATGGCGGCTAGGGGGTGGGCAGAAGAATGATTGCTGGCTTACCTAGCTGGGATGAATTAGATCGCTGGCTTCGGATTGCTTGCTTTGCTGCTGGACCTGGAACAGGTACTCCAACTAGTTATGCTACTTATGCTGGATAAGCTAGATCTTATGCTTAATCGACATCAACAGCTGCATTCCAACTGGTTCTTAAGCTACTGGATATGGATCTCACTATGGAGATGGGTATGGATCTTGATCTGGTTAAGATGCTTAAACGTGCGCTTAAACCTATATATACTTATGGATCATATACATAAACAGCTTCTGCTGGTATTGCTGCTAGGTCAACGACTGGATCTACTGGATAAAGCTAAGCAACTGGATAACCCACTGGATCTACTTGTGCTTCACCGACTGCTTAATTGACTGAACCTTGAAAGGGGCTTCATCGATCTCTGCGTATTATGCTCTGCGTATTATGCTGCTGTTCACCTTACGTCCAACGTTCAACCTACAGTTATCATCACATCCAGTTGGTCACAACACAACACTGTTACGCCTCCAGTCCACACAGTGAAATCGCATACCCGAAATGCTTAGATCGACCTTGCGACCTCCCCCCCTGAGAGAGAACTTCAGCGATCTTACTGCTGCCTTCGACCTGATCGAGACTTCGATTTATGATATCCGGATCTAGATTTATACCCGGATGGATCTCTCTTACCTGGATCTAGCCACCTGAGATCGAAGATCTTTATACCCGGCTGGACGTATCTAGATTTATACCCGTTTCTCTATCTCTCCCTCCTAATCTTAGATTGACCTCCTAAACCTTTTCACCTCACAAAACAGACCACCCATTGCACTCATCGTGAAGCATAGAAACCGTACCACAGTGAACCACAGTTAGTTACACCTGATGCAGTTCCACACCTAACTGCTTGCTGATCAATTGAACTTGCTGCTTGCCGAAGGTGGTATCTCGCCTTATCGATCTTGCTATCCCTGGAGATGAAGATGAGCTTGCCTGTGCTACGGGTTTTCACTGTGGTGTCACGATGGGGGCCTTCTCCTGTCAACCAGTCAGTGGTGGGGCCTTTTATCCCTATGGGTATGATATTGAACGGGGTATGATATTGAACGGGGTCTGGATTGAACGGGTCCTTCTCTCTCTCTCATCTGGTGGTAACACGGGGAACATAATCTCTCGCATATGGTGGGTCGACGAATGGGTGTGCTGGGTGGGCTATTTTTTGTGACCAATCTAGTGATCAAGAAACAATAGCAACTATAATTGATTCGAGCAAGTAAGCAGCATCTATCACTCATAAACACATAGAAGCTCTGGGTGTATCGACGTATGTAACGATCGTCGTCATTGCATCCAGTCTCGATGTAGGAACCTATTGTTCCGTAGGGGTAAGCTCCGTCCCGGGGTATGTGGGAAATATCCTTTCCATTGATGGGTAACATCTTGATTGTCTGGGAGCTTGGGGAACATATCTTTTCTCGTCCGGTGGAAACTTGACATATCTTCTCTCGTCTGGTGGTAACGTGTGGTCCTTTCTTCTCTTCTCAGCCAGTGATGGGGTCCTTCTCCTCTCCAGTGATGGGGTCCCTCTCTCCTCTGGGGGTAAGTACATATCTTCTCCCGTCTGGTGGAAACATGGGAACATAATCAATATCGTTCGGCGTATCAATGGTGAAATGGGTGTATGGTATAGCTCATCGTAATGAGTGTGATGTTCATAGCTAAAAGGGAGGTGTGTTATGCTATAGCTAAAAGGGAGGTGTGTGACTCACTCACAGTGTTGACCCCATACCATGTGGTTTTTTTGTGGCAGGTATCCAGTGATGGGGAACTCCTCTAATAGTCTGGGGTTAAGTACTTCTCTCGCGTATGGTGGGTGGATGACTCATATCCTATCCCCTGGCCGCACCTTCCTTCCGGCCAGCAGCATCAGCAGAATAGTCCGTTATCTATCCGTGCCAAGTTGGTGGGTGAACTCAATCAATCTCTCTCATAGTCTGTCAGTAAAATGTATCGATCAATATGCTCATATGTAAACAACATGGCTCAATCCAATGTATTCCGGTGGGAACTTGGGGGACTGCTCCTTCTATCTCGGCCATGGATGGGGAACTTCTTTCTTGTTTGTTGTTGTGAACTTGGCTCAATCCCTCTAATCTGTTGAGAACATGGGAAACTTCTCTTTCTTTCGGGTATGTAGGAACAAAGGACCCCCAGCAGAAATAAGTTGAGACAAGCTGTTAACATATGCGATATAAATATGTAAACCAAGTTTACAACATACGCGATAAAGAGTGAGGTTACCCATCGTTACTACCCCGAGAGATAGGAGATTTCCCCCCATGTGCCATACGAATGAGAGAATGGCTAGACGTGTTGCTAGAGTGAGTTACCTAGAACGTGGGTGGGGCAAGGGGTGAATAACATGGATGGAGTGCTGTTTTCATCTATGTGCCCGGCCGGGTCGAGGCTATGTGCGGTGAATGGCTGGCTTAGTGCAGTCTGTGAGTGGCTTCTCTGAAGGGCTTCTGTGAACGGATTCTCTGAATGGCTTCGTGCAGCGAATGAATGGTTGGTTTCTTTCTTTAGAATGGATTTTTCTATGTGCTGTGAATGAACAGCTTATGTTAACCTTCTCCATGTGAACGGCTTTCTGTTTGCTGTGATGTGAACGGCTTCTATGTGAACGGCTTCTATGTGCTGTCAATGGCACGTGAGTTTCCCCCATGTTCCCAACAGACAACGAGAGAAGAAATGGCCCTCCACCCAACAGATGAAAGAGAAGGACCTGTTCAATCATAATTGCCCGTTCAATAACACGCCATACCCAAGAAAAAAGGAAAACATAAACATTGCTTACGTATACGGAACACGGGTTCCTACCTCGAATGGAAGGAATAATCACGAAGCGCGGTATATATGAGGATTCGCAATTTGATATATCATACGCCATTCATAGCCAACCACCAGTCATAGTCAGTCTCATTGCCAGAAGGTCTAGCCATAGGATCAGTGCCAGTGGGTCAGCCGATAGTTGATCATCGCCAGTCAGAGCCAGGAGGTCATTGACAGCCGGTCAGTGCCAGAAGGTCAGCTGATAAGAAATCCTCTCCCGTTGCCCCTCTCAAATAAGTAACTAAAGGGCGATGGCGGCCTTAACAGTCGAGCGTTCGTTACCTCACCCTGCCGGGGGCATGATGGCGTTGGTCGAGCGTGCTCCGCATCCTCTCCCCAAAGCAATAAAGTTGGGGCAACTCTTTTGGTAGTTCACCTCGTTCTCGGCCAGCATCTATTCATGATCGAGATTGAGGGGTCCTTTGCAAGTTCTCCTTGCCGTAACAACTTGC
>Ga0115848_101143_pt1 | contig 11049 bp, 11 predicted proteins | sample InSIn3gowninarea_FD_83862 | JGI IMG/M metagenome (GOLD analysis project Ga0115848, IMG submission 83862) | reverse complement strand
AGTGAATGTAAGACAAAAGGAAAGAAGGAAAGGAGGAATGGAGGAATGGAGGAAAGAAGGAAAGAAGAAAAGAAGGAAAAACAGAAACAAGGAGACAAGGAGACAAGGAAACAAGGAAAGAAACCGTGTCCAGGGTATACTCTCAGCCAGCCAGCCACCGCATATCAGCTCCCAGCGCTGAAATCGAAAGCCTCGCCATCGCCGTCCCAAATACTCCCCCCACCCACTGAATCCCCATAGCCAACCTAGGATCCCTGCGTCCCCGATGCCTCACCGCGACCATCTCCAGATTGCTGCGTTCCCGATGCCTCACCCCCGCCATCCCTCCCCCTGATCGGAGGACGAACGATATCCGTCCCGGCAATCGGTCCATCCCTATCAGGATGCCCAAGCCTTTCCCTCGCGTACGTGGCTGCTGCAGTCGCGCGGCTCTCAAACTCTCTCACTTCCTCGACGGTCTTGCGCCTCCCCGCTCCTTCGTTCTGATCGGGCTCTGGATTCGTCCACTCTGTTATCGTGTCAGTTTCCCTTGTGTATAGAATCCCGTGGGTCGGGGGGAAAGAGCTTATTTTACCTGTTCCGTAGTTCACGTTGTTGAGGAACCCCGTTTCGAAAAGGATACGTTCCGGACTTAGATCATCTTTCATGTTCTTATCTTTCGTGTTCTGAGAGACTTCTTTGAGGCCGCTACTCGCCGGGGGCTCTGGGTTGAGGAGGTTCTCTACCGAAAGACGTCGGTCGGGGGGGCTCCTCGCCGGAGGTTTCTGGTTGGAGGCGCTGCCCTCTGGACGGTTTTGGTTGAGGATACTATCTATTGAACTACTTTGCCTTGGGTAGCTATCCGTACGAGCTCTCTTCGCCTTCCTGTCGTCCGAAGACATGGGGGGTGAAATCTATGTTTGGAAGGAATGGAATGTGGAAAAGTAGGCTTTCAATCTGGTATTGTTGGTATGAGAGATAGAACTGCTGATCAGAAGAGGTTGTCTGAGGGGAACATGAATGCTGTGGAATAGGTCGCTTTTATGTCATTGGGTATGAGTCCGACTTGTGGTTTTGAAAATGCTGGAGCAACTCATGTTTGGGCTTTTGCGTCTCGTTTGAGTCAAATGGTGGACTTGAGGATTTGACCGCCGTGATTTCAGGCAGTATGGGACGGTGACTGCATCGATGGAGTTCATCGCTTTTGGTGAAGTCTGTTTTTCACGATAGGTGACTAGTTACTAAAGTGGTCGCTGGGTGGGGAAGTGTTATTAGACCTGAATTAACCCTAGCTCAGCTCAAGATCCACACAAAAAAGCACTGAAAACCCCCCCCCTTTGTCCCTTGTCTCCTTGTTTCTGTTTTTCCTTCTTTTCTTCTTTCCTTCTTTCCTCCATTCCTCCATTCCTCCTTTCCTTCTTTCCTTTTGTCTTACATTCACTCGATTATATCTCTTACGGTGAATTTCTCCTTTCAGATAGCTATGTACCCCGGGGTAAATGCATACATATATGTACCTATATCTGAACGTTCACACCTGCCTCTATCTCACCAAACATACTCATTACTATCTCCAAACCTATCTAGCCACCTACATCACCACCCTACCCCTCCCTTCCCCCCTCCCTCTCCTCCCTCTCATCCACCCAACTCGTACAATTAACACACCTCACCGCCCTCTCACTCTTCCACTTCCGACAATACCTACACTTAACCTGCCTCTTCACGATATTATCCCCACTCCCCCTACTATACACACTCGCCACGATCCACAACACCACCGCAATGAGTAAAAACCTCACCACCTTATCCAAAAAGTTCCCATACGCAAACACCACCGCGCCGTCGGACACCGCCTGCTCCTTCGTGTTGTACCCGTTGGCGATGCTCCCGTTGTAGTGCGGGCCGTGCAGGAGGGTTGCGAATTTCTCGTCGAGGTTGCGGGAGAGGAAGGGGAGGAGGGAGATGAGGGGGAGGAGGATGTCGGTTACGAGGGAGGTGGCGACGGCGGTGAAGGAGGTGGCGAGGCTGGGAGGGGGGGAGGGGTTAGCTAGGGGGAGGAGAGGGGAGGGGGGAGGTACATTAGGCCGACGGCGACTTCGAGGACGTTGTCGCGGAGGGCAAAGTTCGTGAAGCTGTCCCATGCGGAGGAGGCGCGGGAGCGGACGCCGTTCTCCGCGTCGGAGAGGTATTGCTGGGTGGAGTCGTCGAGGCGGGGCATTGTGTCTATCTATATATCCAAAGTTGAGCAAAATGATAGTCTAGGTAGATAGATAGCTATCCACCTCCCCATCGATAGAAGCTCCCCAAGCTCCCAGCTCTATTTCCAGCACCTCAACGTCATAAGCGCTAGCCCTCCCCTGCATCGCCAAGATCCGGGGACCACCCTTCCATCCCACCCCTCACCCATCCCAAACATCCGCCAAAAAAAAAAAGATATCTACCCCCCTCTTTCCACTCCCACAAACCACACCTCCTCAATCTTTCTTTCAACCCCCCAACCAAAATGTCCGCCCCCACCCCACCACCCACTTACCTCTACAAAATCCTCCCCACCGCGCCCCCCTCCCCGCTCCCCCAGCGCCTCCCCCTCTCCGACCTCGACCGCACAGACGGCTACATCCACCTCTCCACGTCCACCCAAGTGCCCGGCACAGCCGACAAATGGTTCAACGACTACGACGAGCTGTGGTTGTTGAAACTCCGCTACGAGGACCTGGTCAAGGGGACGGATGGCAATGGGGAGGTGAAGGAGGGGGCGGAGATAAGGTGGGAGGAGGTGGGGAGGGGGGTATTTGCGCATTTTTATGGGGGGGATCTGGGGAGTGGGAATGTGGTTGAGGGCGTGAGGGTTGTGAAGGGGGAGGGGTGGATGGGGTTGGAGTTGGAGTGGTAGGTGGATGGTTATTTGAGGGAGTTGTGTGGGCGTTGGTTGAGAGCGTGAAGCATTGGAGAACATGAAACATTGGAGAGCACGAGGCATGGCGATGGGTTGCAAAAAGTCCCTCTGAATTAAAATCATGTGTATCCCATGTGTACTATCCTATGAAATTTCAACGTACGCCGTGAACAGCGTGCCTATCAAGACCCTGCTTTCTATACCATAGCCCAAGAGAAAAACCGTTAAAGACCCCGAAGAGAAACTACAAATGTAAGTCAAATCACGTATAAATGTACAAGAATGCTAATGCGCGGGCACGCTCCATTGATCCAACAACACGTCGACAATGTCTTTTCCTTTCCCGTTCGTATCTTCCATATGATTACTTTTAGATTTCTTCCTGCCGTGAGTTCTGTCGTCTGTTTCGCCGTCAAATTGGCCCTCGCCCTTCGCCTTCCTTTTGTCTCCGCTCTGGGCCTCGCGGCCACTGTGCAATGGTGCGCTTGGAATATGCGACATCATTTCCGCCTGTTGAATCTTATCTCGAGGTCGGAGGTATGGAGATGGAAGGTCTCCGTCACTGTTGTAACCTTGTTCGGGATGAACTGCCGGTCGAGGCGGCTCTTCCAAGGCTTGTCGTGTCATTGCCGTCATGTTCTCATAACGATGAGGCCCGAGTGACCCCACCGTAGCAATCTGGTGTGAGGACATGCTCGCGAAGGAGCATTCCCCTGCGTATTTCGTTGTGGCGCATGCCGTGCATTGTGGTAATCTGCCGTCGCATTTTATGCTGTACTCACTGCATCGTTCGCACTGAGTCGCGCTCGTCTGAACCGATGTTTGCGCGTGAGCATCCTGATCGGTCATCTCTCCTTCCTGGTTCGCACCTGGCTGTGGGCCCTGATTCTTGATATATCGATTAATCGTGGCCAAACTGTACGGGGATTCGGGTTCAGGGCTTAGGGGCGCTCCCGCCTCCTTGCTGGAACCTCCCATATGTGCATCCGATACTCCTGTAGATGGGCGGGATGTCGATCGTCTGTCTACATGAGCAGGAGAAAGCGTTTTGATGGAGGGACCTCGAGGGTGTGGCACCAACCCAGCCGTCGGGCGGTCTTCTTGGCGGAGTCGTCCAAGAAGAGCGTGGTCTCTTTCGTCTTGCGGCGTTACCAGACTAAGGGAACGGCTGCCGGAATGGGAGCGGTGTGTCCCTTCCGGTGTTCGCTGACTGACAGGACCACCCCGCATTTCGTCAAGTCCACTAGAAGACGCATCATTGTGACTGACGGTCCGATTGTGCTTTCGCTTCCTGCAAGATTGCGGTTCGGTTTCCGCCAATCTCCAATTCACCCCTTCATGATCCGATGAGAACTTCCCAGAATCATTCTCTACACTAGGATGTGGGCCATCGTGGTGCACCCTGTTTGGCTGCTCAGGAGGACCTTGCCGGAACGCCCCCGGGCTAACGGGTGAATTTCGGAAAGAGGGCAGCATGGGCGACTGGATACCGATCGGACGGTGCCCCTGATTTGCGTGCGGAATACTTGTGCCTGTTGCGCCATAGCTCACAGTAGGAGAACGGGGAATAGTACGACCCTCCTGCTTGGAAGAATGACCATGTGGGCCTTGACCACCTTGACTTTGAACGACTTGGCTTGAGTCGTAGTGGCCGATGGTAGTGCTGGGAATCTTGCCTGCCGCTTGAGTTGGGGAGGTTCCGTATGATGCGGACAGCATAGTCGGCATGTGGGATTGTGGCTGAGTTCCTTGTCCTTGCAGTGCATCTGATACACCTGGAGCGGGTAGAATATTGCTGTAACGCTTATGGCCAGAAGCACCATTATCTGGAGCAACTTTCGGCTGGGCAACTTTTGGTTGAAGCTTTGGTAGTCCAGGGTGCGGATTTTGCTGCACATATGGCGACGAGGCATGACTATAAGCAGCTTCGGAGGATTCTGGCGGACGTTCCTGCACGTTGACGGCTTGCCAAGCTTGTTGTCGAAGCGGGGGATTGTCTACTGGGGTGTGAAATGCCATGGATTGGGCGCTTGGCGGATCCCAAGCGGATCGTGCTCGTTGGGTCACAGCCGAGTGCGTTGCTGGCACCTCCAATGGAGTTGGTGCGGTGCTGTTACCACTTGACCCGATGGATCTACCACCGGGACTCTGGTGTGGAAGGCCAGTTGCAGCATGTCCTGGAGCAGGGAGTATATGCCTATGGTGCGCCTCGTCTCCAGTGGGAGGTGACGCGCCTTCTGCAGCTGCTATGGGTGCACTGCTGAAGCGATACCCTTGGGGTAAATCCTTGCTAGTATAGCCGTAAGCGAAATTCTAAAACACATGCATCTCTACTTACTGTCGCTCTAGATGCCGTTGTAGCAAGTCGGCTCTGAAGAAGACTTTCCCGCAAAGCTCACAACGCACTTGATTTGGCCCATGGTTCTTTTGGTGCCGCCGCAAATGTTCTGCTCTTGTGAATGACCTGCCGCATTCCTCGCACACGTGAACTTTCAACCCCTTCTTCGCTTTCGATATTCTCCCTGTTTTGGTATAGACGACTGGGCCGTTTTGGGATCCATGTTCACCGTCTCCATCGGTGCCGCTATGTTTCGCGTCCTGATCCTCAATGGGCGAAAGGGGTTCATTCACAGGGCTAGCTTGGCTTGCACTCGGAAGAGTGCTGATCAAAGGGGGCAACTTTGGTCGACTGCCTGGTCCAAGTGGTTCGGAAGATATAGTCCAAGCAGGTGCTGTTGGAACATAGTGTGGCTCTGTATTCAACCGGGCAGGACCGCTGTTATATGGCGGTTGTGTTTGAATCAGAGGAAGAGCGGGCCGGTCTGAGGCCGATCTGGAAGGGTCTGGTAGTATCCTAGAAGTGTGCTGAGCCAATTGGCGCGGTTCACGCGGAGGCTCTTGGGTGTGGATAAGCTGGAACCGATGAGAAGGAGATACAAGTGCTGGCAACTGAACAGATACAAGTGCTGGCAACTGAACAGCTGGGGAGGCGACGGCGTGGTGAACAATCATTTCTGACTCGAATTTGCGGCAGAATCGTCGATAGACTCTAAGAACCCTGCTCCGAGGCAGACGCCGGTTGGGTTGGGAAGGACAGGATTGCTGTAATAGGGCGACGCGCTCGAGTAACTTGTGCACGTGGGTTGCACATTGGGAGAGCTCGTTGATGGTCAGGAACTCGCCGTCATCATCGGTTACCGTGTCGTCGCTGTCTGATGTTTCAGAATCGTCGGCTAACGCGCTAGGCGCTTGTTGTACCGTGCGCGAGTCGAAAAGGGAAGTGTTCCCTTGTCGTGAAACACGGCGCGCGGATGAGTCGACCAGAAAGTTGATGGTCGGTACGCGTGATGGGGCCGCGGAACCGCTGATCGTCTCGTCGTCGGAGAAAAAAGATTCGCCGAGCTTGCTTTCGAGCGCTTGCAAAGCGCCCAAGGAATCCTGCTCTCGTTGGTGAAGTTCCCGAATCATGTCCCGCTCTCGTGCTAATGCGCTGTTCTCGATGCTGCCCTTGGCCTGTCTGTCTGCTAGTCGTAAGACATGCAGCAAGAGCATGATGCTATGCTTCAAGCTGTCCAACCTGCGGCGCAGCAATTCGATTCTCTGCTCTTTTGATAGGTCAGGCGGGCCTTGCATCTTGGGTTGGGTTGGGTTGGAATGGTTTGTCTTGATGATGAGATGCTGCACTTGGGCGAAGAGGGCGTCGCAGCGCCTGCTCAGGTCATGGACCTCGGTGAGGGCATTGCTGGAGACGTCTTGGATTCCACCATGGCTGGCAATGACGCTGGCAACGCTGTCCAGGGTGGCTGCGATGTTTTTGACATGGTCAGCAATGTCAGCTATCTCTTGCTCCGGGCGACCGGCGTGGGTCGCAAAGTCGTACAGGGCGGTGCTCAATCGAGCGCCCGTGCTGGCGGTGTGGGCTATGCTGGCGACGAGCCCTTCCACCTCCGCCATTGCTCCGAACCTGGCCCTTTGATTGTGAGGAGTTAGATGTCATGTGGAGGGCGACAAGCAGGGCGCCACTGAACACATGGAGCGTTGTCGCTAAAAGGACGCTAGGATTGGAAGCCCAGAGGCTGCGCAAAGCTCCGACGGGACGCGCTGTGGGAAGAGGGGCGGAGAGTGAGGGGGCGTGGAGGGTGAATGGAGGTGGAAGGTGTCGAGTTGTGGGGCGGCCCCGATGCGAAAAGCGCAGGTGGCTGAGCAAGCTTCACTACTGGTGCTGGCCTTGATTGATGACATGTATGCGGTATGCGCACTGGAAGCTATCCGTAACGGACCACGGGCATTGCACGGCACTATAAGCTGCTGCAGGACTGGTCATATGGCTTTGTTGATGCTGTCTCGACGCTGCATCGACCGGACGAGACGGGAAGGAGATGTGCGCGAGGCTGGATGGCTGCCGTGCCTTCCTTCCAGTGTACGGGTGGGGTCCGCCGCTAATCTATATGCCGCTGTAGTGCTCGAGTCGCGAACCACCCACACACCGAGCCTCAAGGCCCTCAACAACCCCGACGCGCGTTCCGAGCCCTCGCGCTGCTGCCAGCTGCTGCCCCCGCGAGCACCTTGAGCAGACACCACCAATCTATTGCCACTTCTTCGCCGAGCACTGGCCTGGCACGTTCCTCTGTAGGTTGTGGGACCCAAACCTACGCACGACTCCCTTGGCTGCCTCTCTGGTGCTTCTCTGGTGCTTCTCTGGTGCCTCTTTGGGGCCGCTTTGGTGCCTCTCTGGCGCGCACTGGGAATTTCCAAACGCTTCCGGGCGCGCACGGCGAGCACGGCGGAAATGATGTCGCATATTCCAAGCGCACCATTGCACAGTGGCCGCGAGGCCCAGAGCGGAGACAAAAGGAAGGCGAAGGGCGAGGGCCAATTTGACGGCGAAACAGACGACAGAACTCACGGCAGGAAGAAATCTAAAAGTAATCATATGGAAGATACGAACGGGAAAGGAAAAGACATTGTCGACGTGTTGTTGGATCAATGGAGCGTGCCCGCGCATTAGCATTCTTGTACATTTATACGTGATTTGACTTACATTTGTAGTTTCTCTTCGGGGTCTTTAACGGTTTTTCTCTTGGGCTATGGTATAGAAAGCAGGGTCTTGATAGGCACGCTGTTCACGGCGTACGTTGAAATTTCATAGGATAGTACACATGGGATACACATGATTTTAATTCAGAGGGACTTTTTGCAACCCATCGCCATGCCTCGTGCTCTCCAATGTTTCATGTTCTCCAATGCTTCACGCTCTCAACCAACGCCCACACAACTCCCTCAAATAACCATCCACCTACCACTCCAACTCCAACCCCATCCACCCCTCCCCCTTCACAACCCTCACGCCCTCAACCACATTCCCACTCCCCAGATCCCCCCCATAAAAATGCGCAAATACCCCCCTCCCCACCTCCTCCCACCTTATCTCCGCCCCCTCCTTCACCTCCCCATTGCCATCCGTCCCCTTGACCAGGTCCTCGTAGCGGAGTTTCAACAACCACAGCTCGTCGTAGTCGTTGAACCATTTGTCGGCTGTGCCGGGCACTTGGGTGGACGTGGAGAGGTGGATGTAGCCGTCTGTGCGGTCGAGGTCGGAGAGGGGGAGGCGCTGGGGGAGCGGGGAGGGGGGCGCGGTGGGGAGGATTTTGTAGAGGTAAGTGGGTGGTGGGGTGGGGGCGGACATTTTGGTTGGGGGGTTGAAAGAAAGATTGAGGAGGTGTGGTTTGTGGGAGTGGAAAGAGGGGGGTAGATATCTTTTTTTTTTTGGCGGATGTTTGGGATGGGTGAGGGGTGGGATGGAAGGGTGGTCCCCGGATCTTGGCGATGCAGGGGAGGGCTAGCGCTTATGACGTTGAGGTGCTGGAAATAGAGCTGGGAGCTTGGGGAGCTTCTATCGATGGGGAGGTGGATAGCTATCTATCTACCTAGACTATCATTTTGCTCAACTTTGGATATATAGATAGACACAATGCCCCGCCTCGACGACTCCACCCAGCAATACCTCTCCGACGCGGAGAACGGCGTCCGCTCCCGCGCCTCCTCCGCATGGGACAGCTTCACGAACTTTGCCCTCCGCGACAACGTCCTCGAAGTCGCCGTCGGCCTAATGTACCTCCCCCCTCCCCTCTCCTCCCCCTAGCTAACCCCTCCCCCCCTCCCAGCCTCGCCACCTCCTTCACCGCCGTCGCCACCTCCCTCGTAACCGACATCCTCCTCCCCCTCATCTCCCTCCTCCCCTTCCTCTCCCGCAACCTCGACGAGAAATTCGCAACCCTCCTGCACGGCCCGCACTACAACGGGAGCATCGCCAACGGGTACAACACGAAGGAGCAGGCGGTGTCCGACGGCGCGGTGGTGTTTGCGTATGGGAACTTTTTGGATAAGGTGGTGAGGTTTTTACTCATTGCGGTGGTGTTGTGGATCGTGGCGAGTGTGTATAGTAGGGGGAGTGGGGATAATATCGTGAAGAGGCAGGTTAAGTGTAGGTATTGTCGGAAGTGGAAGAGTGAGAGGGCGGTGAGGTGTGTTAATTGTACGAGTTGGGTGGATGAGAGGGAGGAGAGGGAGGGGGGAAGGGAGGGGTAGGGTGGTGATGTAGGTGGCTAGATAGGTTTGGAGATAGTAATGAGTATGTTTGGTGAGATAGAGGCAGGTGTGAACGTTCAGATATAGGTACATATATGTATGCATTTACCCCGGGGTACATAGCTATCTGAAAGGAGAAATTCACCGTAAGAGATATAATCGAGTGAATGTAAGACAAAAGGAAAGAAGGAAAGGAGGAATGGAGGAATGGAGGAAAGAAGGAAAGAAGAAAAGAAGGAAAAACAGAAACAAGGAGACAAGGGACAAAGGGGGGGGGTTTTCAGTGCTTTTTTGTGTGGATCTTGAGCTGAGCTAGGGTTAATTCAGGTCTAATAACACTTCCCCACCCAGCGACCACTTTAGTAACTAGTCACCTATCGTGAAAAACAGACTTCACCAAAAGCGATGAACTCCATCGATGCAGTCACCGTCCCATACTGCCTGAAATCACGGCGGTCAAATCCTCAAGTCCACCATTTGACTCAAACGAGACGCAAAAGCCCAAACATGAGTTGCTCCAGCATTTTCAAAACCACAAGTCGGACTCATACCCAATGACATAAAAGCGACCTATTCCACAGCATTCATGTTCCCCTCAGACAACCTCTTCTGATCAGCAGTTCTATCTCTCATACCAACAATACCAGATTGAAAGCCTACTTTTCCACATTCCATTCCTTCCAAACATAGATTTCACCCCCCATGTCTTCGGACGACAGGAAGGCGAAGAGAGCTCGTACGGATAGCTACCCAAGGCAAAGTAGTTCAATAGATAGTATCCTCAACCAAAACCGTCCAGAGGGCAGCGCCTCCAACCAGAAACCTCCGGCGAGGAGCCCCCCCGACCGACGTCTTTCGGTAGAGAACCTCCTCAACCCAGAGCCCCCGGCGAGTAGCGGCCTCAAAGAAGTCTCTCAGAACACGAAAGATAAGAACATGAAAGATGATCTAAGTCCGGAACGTATCCTTTTCGAAACGGGGTTCCTCAACAACGTGAACTACGGAACAGGTAAAATAAGCTCTTTCCCCCCGACCCACGGGATTCTATACACAAGGGAAACTGACACGATAACAGAGTGGACGAATCCAGAGCCCGATCAGAACGAAGGAGCGGGGAGGCGCAAGACCGTCGAGGAAGTGAGAGAGTTTGAGAGCCGCGCGACTGCAGCAGCCACGTACGCGAGGGAAAGGCTTGGGCATCCTGATAGGGATGGACCGATTGCCGGGACGGATATCGTTCGTCCTCCGATCAGGGGGAGGGATGGCGGGGGTGAGGCATCGGGAACGCAGCAATCTGGAGATGGTCGCGGTGAGGCATCGGGGACGCAGGGATCCTAGGTTGGCTATGGGGATTCAGTGGGTGGGGGGAGTATTTGGGACGGCGATGGCGAGGCTTTCGATTTCAGCGCTGGGAGCTGATATGCGGTGGCTGGCTGGCTGAGAGTATACCCTGGACACGGTTTCTTTCCTTGTTTCCTTGTCTCCTTGTCTCCTTGTTTCTGTTTTTCCTTCTTTTCTTCTTTCCTTCTTTCCTCCATTCCTCCATTCCTCCTTTCCTTCTTTCCTTTTGTCTTACATTCACT
>Ga0115848_101140_pt1 | contig 11065 bp, 12 predicted proteins | sample InSIn3gowninarea_FD_83862 | JGI IMG/M metagenome (GOLD analysis project Ga0115848, IMG submission 83862) | reverse complement strand
CGCTATGCCGTATTTGCCTGCTGCTGTTGCGAGCGAGTGGAGGAGGAGGGGGACAAGAGCGAGATGACAGAGACAGAGGCAAAGGATCAAACCACCAAGGAGGGAGGAAGAGGAGGAGAAGAGAAAAAGGCGAAAGCGGAAGCGGAAGCGGAAACCGAAAAGGCAGCATCCACAAAGGCAAACGAAGCAATCAACAGAGCAGCCGACGACGCCACAGCGGTCAAAGAGACCAAAAAGACGGCTGCAACGAGAAGAGGATCCTTTGCCGTCATCGAGGATCCGAAGAGATTCAAGATTGTCTTTGACGAGAAATTGGGCAAGGATTACCCGGGCAAGAAGCTGACGCGGTATCAGGTCAATCCGCGCGACAATTGGGGTCCTATGAGTCGCGCCAAGGGGCATAGTTGATTGTGTGTTGTGATGGTGTGTGCGTGTGGATGGCTAGCAAGGCTATGATGGTTTGGTTCGGCATGAAAGAAATTGACCTCTCTCTGCAACGCGCTGGCTCGGAATCTGCTCCCTACTCCGCTTCCTACTCCTCACCCTCACAAGCACCCCAGACCCACCAGCAACCTCCGCAATATTCTCCCCAACAACAATCTCGGATTCAATAAAAGGAGAAGAAAAGAGGTGACAGTCTTTTGCACACAAGGAATATACTGTGCATTGCATGGGTAATACAGAATATCACACACATCAAACATCATAACTCATGCCGTCTGTCCATGGCCATGGCTGACTCCGCTTTGCTTCCCAAAATGCAATCAAAACTGCGTGGTAGTTAGGCACTGGCACCGTCGGCGGCAGTCGTGGTCCCATCGGCGGGCTCAACAGTCGCCGACTTTTCCTTTGCTTCCTGGTTCTTCTTGCTGGCGGCCATTTGCCATGCCGGGATGGCTGCGCGTCCGTTGGTGCTTCTGCCGTAGGGGCTACTGGTGGATGCCCTGTTTGGAATGGCTGGGGCGCTGGTGTCGCTTGGTTGTTCTGACTTGGCTGCTGATGCTGGTGTAGCTTCGGCGGCAACCGTGGCGGCTGGAGTGGCACCGTTCGCTCCGAGTGCAGCGGAAGGGTTGAAGGAGGCAGCAGAAGGGTTGGGGCGGGCTGAGTAGGGTTGTGGGACGGGAGGTGGAGTGGGAGCAGGAGCGGACATGCGGTTGTTGATGAGGGTTTTGAGACTCTTCATCTCGGTGGTCAAATCTTTCAGACGTTGGTCTTGGGTGTCCTTTTGCGATTCTATGGCTTTGGGGATCATATCTTTGAGGAGGCGGACTTCATCGGCCAGCCTCTTGCCTTCATCGTCTCTTCGCTTGCTCGCATCCTTGAGGTGTCCAATGACAGACTCCACTTCACCCAAAGCGTTGTCCAGCTTCTCGGTGCGCTCTTTCTCTGTTTGTTTCAGGGCGTCGGTGTCGGTGGCAAGTTGGTCCAAGAGAGCAAAGGCTTTGTCGAATTGGGAGTCGATCGAGGCCTTGTCCTGTTCCAGCTGTGGGGGTGTCGGAGGGGCGATCAAGGGGACTATGTAGCGTTTCGCGACAGTGTAGACTCCAAAGGATACACCTCCAAGGACCGTCGCCATGATGAACCAGTCTCGCCAATCTCGTCGCGGAAGTTCTGGTGGTGGAGGTGGAGGCTGCTGCCAATATGCTTGAGGCGGACCATTTTGGTAATTGTAGGGCTGTTGTTGGGGAGAATATTGCGGAGGTTGCTGGTGGGTCTGGGGTGCTTGTGAGGGTGAGGAGTAGGAAGCGGAGTAGGGAGCAGATTCCGAGCCAGCGCGTTGCAGAGAGAGGTCAATTTCTTCCTGTGTAAGGTTCTTGGATCGGAGAAAGGCAGTGCGCTGTTCCACTGGTGCTGCTGCTACTGATGGATCCTGCAGGACTAGCGATATGTATTAGGACGAGGAGACTACTTTGACCACAGCACATGGAGAAATCATTTACAGGAGACCTGGTCAGAATTAGCTACTCGGACTTGTTTCTGGTTGGTGTGTGCATGTTATCGTACTGCGCTGGTGATGAGATCCTCACGGACCATGATTGCCAAAGGTTGACCAAGTCAACAGGAGCTAGCTGTGGCAATGGCGCGACTAATGGCAGCTCGAAGCAAACGAAACACACGACTCGACTGACAAGTTGTCACGATGGAAACAACAATAATGCAGAGAGGCCGAGATGGATCAGATGGAGGCCGGGGTTGGTTGATCGGAGAGCGCGAGCACATGAGCACATGAGCCTCGGTTCCCCTTCTGACATGATTCATGTCTTGGCGTGATATGATTTCTGGGAGTATTTGAGACTGGACCCTGGAATCTTCAAGATTTTGTTGCCAGTCGGGCGGTCGGGACTCGGGCCAGTGTTGACGTGCAATGTTTACTCGGTCTAAAGCTTCGTCTTCACGGCGACGACATTGAGGACTTGCGACACACGAACACGACATACGGCGCATCAATATCGCATAGCGACGCGCATATAATAGGAACATCTCATTCATCTCAGACTTAATCATCGACATTGCATTGCGCCAACCGCATCCTATCACGACGCGACAATCATGTCGCAAGAAAATCCCCACATGTTTTCCGTGCGACGGCCGCGAGAGGTATTGAATGCGTCACGGGACACGCGATGAATGGCACATTTTCTGACATGGCTGTAGACTCTTGGTCCAATCAGTCACAATCCCTCGGCCATACCGATGCCCGCCTCAGCCATGAAGCGATCGAGCTCAATCGGCCATTTCAACCAACCACCAGCGACCGCTCAACACATACGCTCCACGTCGGGAAGTAGAATGTCTCTGGCGCCGAGCAGCAGTCGTCCGAGTCAGCCCATGTTTGGACGAGCTTCGATGGGTGGAAATGGTGGTGCAGAATTGGCCTTTTCTACCGTACAGCGACCCTCGACGCAAAACATGTTTGGCAGCACCGGAGGAAGGAAGAGTTATGCGCCCGTCAGCAGCACACCCGCCCCTGCTCTGAATCTTCAAGGCAGCCAGCGACGGAGCAGCGTATACACGTCGAGACCATCCGTCGGACTGGGTCCCATGAGTGGTCACCAGTCTTTCTTCGCCACTGCTCCACCCTCAAACACAATCCCTCAGGATCCTAGGCGTCTGCGCGACGCTAACACCAGAGCGCAGATGGGCCAGGAGCTTATGGAATACCTCACCCAGCGCAGCTTCGAAATGGAGATGAAGCACTCTCTCACCCACAAGACCATGTCTTCACCCACCCAGAAAGACTTTAACCTCATGTTCCAGTTCCTCTACCACTGCATAGACCCGGCCTACCGCTTCCAAAAGAACATCGATCAGGAAGTCCCCCCTCTTCTGAAACAACTGAGATATCCATTCGAGAGGAATATTACCAAATCCCAACTGGCTGCCGTCGGAGGCAACAACTGGTTCACTTTCATGTGCTTGCTGCACTGGATGATGCAATTGGCAAAGATGATGGAAAACTATAGCATAGGCTCCTACGACGATGCATGCGTCGATGCTGGCTTTGATGTTAATGCGGATCGCATCACTTTTGACTTTCTCTCCGATGCATATAGGACGTGGCTGAGTGTTGAAGACGAGGATGATGACGAAGAAGAAGCTCAAAAGCTCATCCAGCCTCACATTGAGGCCATGGCCGCCAAGTTTGAAGCTGCCAACGAGCAGAATATCCAACACGCCCAACAGCTGGAAGCCGAGGGCAAGGCTCTGCAGGATCAGATTGACGAGTTGAGCAAGGGCGCCCCGAAACTCGCCAGGCTGGATGAACAAATCAAGGTTCTGGAAGAAGATCGTGTCAAATTCGAAAACTACAACAACAGCATCGAGGCCAAGGTCGAAAAGTACGAACACCGTGTCCGCGTCCTGCATGACGAGATTCAGCGCATCGAGACTGAGCTGGCAGCCGCCGAGGATGAGCGCAATGGCTTGCAGGACATTGTCGACAGCCAAGGCATCACTGTCCAGGATATCGACCGCATGAACTCGGAGCGCAAGCGTTTACAGACCGGTGTCGAGGCTACCGCCATCCGTCTCGAGGACTCTCGAGATGCAGTGGGCAAGAGAGAAGCAGAGACGAGCGCAAAGCTTGAAGAACTCGAAAACACCGTGTCCAAGTACAATTCTCTCGCCTACCAAATAGGCGTGGTTCCCCGGGGAGCTCCCAATGCCAAAGGTCAAGACTATGAGCTCATCTTGACCGTCAACTCCGGTCCCGATTTCACCGCCTCACAACGAGACACTTTCCCCGGCTCCCAAGGTCATGCCGGTTCCGACCGCCTCCTGGCAGACGCAAACACAGGCACGGGATATCAGCCTCATCACTTGCTCAACCTCGACCTTCGAGGCAGCCTCAAGACGAACCTCATGCAGTTGCGGAAAGATGTATCAGAGCGAAGAAACGAAGCTCTGGAAAAAGATATGAACAACCACGACCTTTTGGATAAGATTCGAGAGGCCATTGATGACAAAGTCGCCGAAGTCGAAGCACTCGGCCACAGAGTCCGCGCCGCAGAAGAAGAGTTTGAAAAGACCAAGGAAATCACCAATGCGCAAAAGATGGCCTCGGATGCTCAGATTGAAAAGATGGAAAAGGAACTCGCGCGCATGCGTGCCACTCTTACCGAATCCATTCAACTTCTTGAACAGAGGGAGATGAATACAAATCTAGAGTATGTTTTTGTCTCGGCTTCCTCGTCCTTGTCCTCCTTTTTCTTCTCTTCCTCCTCCTCTTCTTCTTCTTCTTCTTCCTACTCCATGACCTGCATCACAAAAAAAAACCTTTATCCGCTAACAACATCCTCACAGATACGAACAACTGACTCTGGCCGTCTCCTCCCTCCGCGAAGAACTTCACACGGAACTCGAACGCATGCTCAACGACGTCATCAAATTCAAAGTCCACGTCCAGACCTCGCTCGAAGGCTACGAGGACTTTGTCGCCCAAGAAGTCGACCGCGAGTGCGAGGAACAGGAACTCGCCGAGCTCGAGGAGCGTAGACTCGCCGATGAGGAAATGGCTTTGTTTGATGGTGGTGTTGCTGATGTTGAGAATGATGATGAGAATGGGGATGGTGATGAGAATGTTGATGAGAATGCGGATGGTGATGGTGATGCTGAAATGGATCATACCCATGATGAAATGGATGATACATTTCAAGAGTGATGTCGGTCAAGGAAGAGTTTGCTAGGGGGTTTTCTTGCATTTTTGCTCTTTTAGGATATCCATCCGATAAGCATGGGAGTAGAGGCTGGCTAAGGGTTTTCGTGTGTTGCGTTTCTGTTATCTGAGGGTTCAGGTCTGATTCTGGGGGTTGTTTGGGTGTTGCGTGCCGTTGGATATGATACCTCTTCTGTTTTTCTTTGTTTCTTTTTCCCTTTTTTTCTGTTTTCTATTCGACTTTTTCTTCGAACAAGAATCCATGCATATTTCTTTCATTCTCCCTTTCTCGTACTGCGAGGATTGAGGATTGTTTTGCCAGATGTTCATGCTTTTGTATCTTCTCAAGTGCGGTTGGCATATTGGATTGGAGTTGCAAATGACATGCTGAATGTACTCGTACCTCATCGTGTGACACGACATGTGACTGCATGACATGACAATCACTCGAACAGCTCGTTGTTTCGACGCTCAAAAACTGGATACTTTGTGGAGAAGGGAGGAGTTGTTCATCTCTTGATACATTTACTGTTATATAATAAAGCTTTGTTCATCCCTCCATCTATCAAGCCATTCAGCAGTTAAGATCCAGAAAAACGCCACGCTAATCATCAAAGGAAACGACCCATTTCTGAGCCAAGAGTCGAGAGTAGTTGAGTCGGTATATAAAAGTTACATGTTAGGAGAAGAAGGGGACGCAGAAGAAGACGAGGGCAGCGGCGTGCCTTCCTGCATCTTCATCCTTCGCTGTTCCTCCTTCAATCTACTCACACGGTCGATTCTGCTTTCGCCGGCGAGTTGAGTCTGCGGATCCAACTCTCGCCAACTGCCTCTACCGCTGCGGCTTTTGCCCATGCCGCCTTTGTCTAGACTGCGACTTTCGCCCCACATGCTTAGTCGTTGAACCGCGCGCAGCTTGCGGAGACCGTAGACGATTGCGGCGAGGGCGAATATGCCGCAGGAGACGCTGACGAGGGGGAAGCCAAAGTCGGTTTCTTCGATGAAGTTTTTCAGGTTCATGCCGTAGAGACCGGCGAAGAAGGTGCCGACGCCGATGCCGAGAGTGAGAATGGTGAATCTCAGGTCGAGTAGCATGAGGGAATTGCGGTTGGCGTCGAGAATAGCTTTGACGCTGTTGGTCGGTCTGTCAGTATAACACTTTCGTCATGATTGTCGAAATCAAAGTATAACTTACATTTCCTCGGTGTTGCGAATGTTGCTGACAAGATTGGCGCTGACTTGGACGATTTCGTCACAGACTTTGTAGTAGGACTCTAGCAACATCTCGACTTCAGTGTGGTCATCTTCTTCCCGCTCGATGCCTTGGGCTTTTTCGGTGAGATACATGGATGCAAGATCGTCGTCGGCTTCCAGCAGATCGTCAATGGCATCACGGACAAGGCGGGCTTTTTGCTCGAATGTGCCGAGCTTCTTGGAGTAAATGAGCAAGTGTCTGAGCTTGTCTCTGTCAATGTCTTCTTCCAACTCCCTCAAAACCTTGACGACGGGCTCTCGGACACCCTCGAATTCTCCTTCTAATCCCGCAGTGACACTTATCAACACGGCTTCCAGAGCACGGAACTCATAAGGCAACGAGCCAGCGGATCGACCTTCTCTTAGCTGCAGTTTTCCCTCCAAGTCGTACATGAAAAGTGATTGCGTATGTGAGTCGGTCGTGCCGTATGCGTCAAAGACAAGCACACGATTGTGTTTGATCAGACATCGGATATGCAGCAGGTTGATAAGAATGGCAGATGTCCGAACCAGGATATGCGGAAGCGTCGAAGAGTCAATCTTTCTCAGATCTCGTGGGAGAAGGCCATACTTTGACACGTCGTCAGCGATTCATAATTCAATCCTTGGTTTCGCAGGAACATAATCGACAACAAACATACCTTGGCAATGAGTTCACTCTTTTTGAAAGCGCCATTCACCAGAGTCACATTTCCGTTCTCATCAAACTCGGTGCATCGTAACTGCAACTCATTTATAGGCTTAACAATGCGGCTGAGCGAAGCATTGTCGTCCAAGAAACCAGATGCGGCAGGAATATCATTAGGCTGTAGTGGTCCCACGGGTTTCTGTCGCATTCGATGCCACGGTCGGAATGAATTTCGCACTGTGCTCGTCGTGAAGTTGTGATATCCGTTCCAACATGTCGTATTGCCGCTGTTCTTTCGCACAGATTTAAAGGCGAAAGGAAACGCATTCTGATGTCTTGCCCCGAACTTGACCTTTGTAATCAGTCCACATGCCTTTGTGTTTCCAACTCTTTCTTCACGGCATGCAATGTCTTCTATTCTTGCACTGTGGCTGTGACGAGTTTGTGTCCAGCATGACTTCTTTTGTGCCGCCAGAAATGATAGCGAATCAGCTTGTATGCGAAGAAATCTCAACACGGCTGGTGAAGGGACAGGCGAGCAGCCCAGTCCTATTCCTTTCATGACTCGACTGCACTATACAGTCAACTGTGGATTAATGGCTTCACTCTGGAAATATTATCATCGAGGCGGCGTGCTTGCGTCAAGTTTACCGGCGTCACTATCACCGACGGTATAGAAATCGGGCGTGCAGATGTTCCGGGGACCGTGTGAGAGACGAATGCAAACAGAAACCAAGTGTTTGCATCTTAACATGCTTCTCGAACACAACACCATGACTACTCGAGTACTCTACTTTCTCAATCTCATGCCCAGTGCTCTTGTGAGGTATTACAGTCTATTAATGTACACTTCTATTCCTATTCAGCCGGCCGCTCAAGTTGTCTTCAAGGACAAGCCGATGTGCAACTTTCCTGTTTATTTATTCTCTCATGATCATAAAACATCCCCCGTTGAAGCATTTCCAGGTGCTCTCGAAAAGAGACATCGCTCAAAATGAAATTGCAGCTCTGTCCATGGCCCCCTTTCTCTCAAAGTTCCTACCTCCGTGGCCTTTACCACGGCTCTTTCCTCGTGATCGGCCCCATCTTCCATCGTTCTCCAGTGCCGTGGCAAGCATGCAACGGGAAATCGAATACTCGGGAGAGCCGATGCATCGGATCTGCCAAGACTCAGATCTAAGATGGATTAACGTGCAAGTCAGAGATCGTTTTACCAGCAGCAGCACCGATTACGTCATCAGAAATCGATCGCCCGTTTTATACCTGTAGATCGCATACTTTTGAATAGACAGTCGAACATGATTGGACAACTGAGGGGAAAAAGGATCATCAATTTCAGTCAGTCCTACCAATTAAAATACCCCCGGAGGTGAGAGCGAAATAGGAGGCGACTTATTTTCCGAAGAGTGACAGCTGATGGGATCCCAGTTCTTGCAGGCCACATGTTCGCCAACGCTGCTGCACATGCGCTGTGGATCGCGGAAAAAAAAGTCTCGGACCCTGGAACCTGCATGATGTAGTCGATTTCGATCTCAGCATCGAACTCTGGCTTACCCAGATCTCGCATGTCTAGCCGGAAGCGGAATTGAGCGCCGACAAAACATCGCTTCAATGGTTCAATGTTCATCATGTGGTGATGGCATATCCTTTAGTTTCACACTCGCGCTCTGCGCTAGTGGCTGAAAAGAGTCGTTGCCAGTAGTCCAGTATGGGTTTGCCATTCAGATACACTTCTTTTTTGGGAGTTGACGTGTGTCACTCGCACTGCTGTGGCCAAACTTGTTCTTGTTCCTATACTCGATTAGTTTTACTTTTTGACTTTCGATGCATGCACTACGCGTACCTCTGTACTTGATGCTAGAGTGTCTGCTCGTATCTTTTTCCCTTTCTATCTCCTTCACTATTATCTCCACTCTTTCTTCTAATCAGGGTTCAAAGAACGAGGTTCGCCATCCCTGTTCATCATTCCTAGGTCCCTCATTGACGTAACCATCTCATTCAGGTAGCTTCTGCAACCTTTCATTCCTAGTCAAGTCTACTCACTTCCTCCGGACTCGAATTCGAAGACTGCACAGGCTCCCACATAATCCCTACACACGCGATCATGTCGCCAAAAGAAAAAGTCCTCGTTTACATCCTCCGGCGTGATTTACGTCTAGCAGACAATCCAATCTTCCATGAAGTCTCGCGCCTCCATCAACAGTCGCAACGTCCATTCACACATTTTCTGCCTATATACAGCTTTCAGTCGGATCAGATTGAAACATCGGGCTTCTTGTCATCTTCCTCTGACCGGTCACCGTATCCCGAAGCAAGAAGTCAAGTTGGAGGCTTCTGGCGCTGCGGACGCCTGAGGGCCAAATTCCTAGCCGAATCTGTATGGAATCTGAAAGAGAATGTGGAAAAAGTAGGGAATGGCCTTCAGGTGCGGGTGGGAACAACCTACGATGTCGTGCGCAGCGTGCTTCAAGGCTATAAAGACAAGGGAGATGATTTCGAAGTTTCCGGTGTATGGATGACTAGCGAGGAAGGAGTGGAAGAGAAGCGAGAGGAAAGCCACGTTCGAAGCTTGTGTCAGGAGTTTGATACCGAATTCAGGCTTTGGGTGGACGAGAAATATTACCTAGACGAGTACGTCGCGCCGTGTAATTTCAGAGAACACCGCTAACACTCAGCAGTCGAGATCTCCCTTTCAAAGATGCGGGCGAGCTGTCAGATGTGTTTACATCATTTCGAAAAACAGTAGAGCCAATCCGGGAAGCACCACGCAAGTGTCTCAGCACACCAACTTCATTACCGCCACTACCCTCGCATATTCCAGCCCAGTTTGAGCCATTCACTATCCCTGATCAGTTTGACTCGCTGATTGAGAAATTGACTGCTCCATTGACTCCTTCTCTTGGAATACCGAACACGCCTTCATGGCCATCTGGTACTGAATCAGCACACCCATATCTAGGTGGCTCCGAATCCGGACACGACAGGATCAAGCACTTGATCGAGAGTGGCAGCGTAAGCAGGTACAAGGACACGAGGAACGGCCTTCTGGGACTCGACTTCAGTACCAAGCTGTCCGCGTGGTTAGCACAAGGCTGCATCACGGCACGTCAAGTGCATTGGGACTTGATCAATTTTGAAGATGGCAAAACTGAGCTTGGCAAAGATGCACCAGGATACGGCAAAGGAGAAAACAAGGGTACCGCTGCAGTTCGATTCGAGCTGCTTTGGCGTGACTACATGCGCCTGTGCACACGGAAGTTTGGTTCGCGCTTGTTTCGTGTAGAAGGATTCCGCGACGACAAGACTGCGAAGTGGAAATATGTTAGCAGTCCATTTAACAGTTCGACCGACAACAAAAAGCCAGCAAAGAACATTCACGATTCAACACATGATGCAGTCATGCGATACATCACTGGAAGGACTGGCACTGGCTTGATCGATGCAAGTCAAAGGGAATTGTTCCTCACAGGTTATACTTCCAACAGAGCACGCCAGAATGTCGCAAGTTATCTTGCCAAGCATCTAGGTGTAGACTGGCGACTGGGAGCAGAATGGTATGAATGCAACCTCATCGACTACGATGTCAGCTCAAATTATGGCAATTGGCAGTACGTGGCAGGAGTCGGTAATGATCCCCGAGGATCGCGAGTATTCAACCCAATCAAGCAGGCACTCGACTACGATCCTCAAGGCGATTACATCCGTGCGTGGGTGTCCGAATTGAGGGATGTCAAGATTGAAGCAACCGACGCGCGAGAAAACAGCACCGAGAACCTGATGGGTCTGTTCCAGGCGTGGCGACTGCCAGAAGACGAGAAGCAAAGAGCAGGTCTCGATTCAGTGGACTGGGTGAAGAAACCTTTGGTGAGGATCGATTTCTCTCTCAATCGACGTGGTGGTGGTGCCAAGAGAGGAAAGAGCCGTGGTAAAGGCCACGGAGGTAGGAACTTTGAGAGAAAGGGGGCCATGGACAGAGCTGCAATTTCATTTTGAGCGATGTCTCTTTTCGAGAGGACCTGGAAATGCTT
>Ga0115848_101139_pt1 | contig 11066 bp, 10 predicted proteins | sample InSIn3gowninarea_FD_83862 | JGI IMG/M metagenome (GOLD analysis project Ga0115848, IMG submission 83862) | reverse complement strand
CCGGGAGTCTGTTCTCGGGTAACCGAAGCGTAAGTCGTCTGCCGGGGAGGGGGACGAGGCGTTTAAGGGACCGGAGTAGCGTGGCGAGGCTGGAAGGATCGGATCGTAGTTTTATTTCGTCCGGTATGAGTATTCTGGTAATACTGGCGGCGACGATTCTCTAATTCTTGTAAGTGACGGGCGAAGGTACGGAACTCGTCCGAAGAGCTAGGGTTATAAAGTAACATTTCCTATAGTTCTCGAGAGATCGTTTAGTTAAGTAGCGGTGTAAGAGCGGAATCGGGTATCTCTCCTTCGAGGGCAAGTCGTTCGAATTCGGCGAAGAAGGCACTGAAATCGGTATTCTTTTAACGGAGACGGAAGAGATTATTCTAGGCGTTCCTAATACGATCGGGGTCTCTAAAGGCTTTTTCGAGATACTCGAGCATTTGAGGGTAATCGACAAATTGATAAATACCGAATTTAACCTTTGGGAGGATTAGGTCGTAGGCGGGTCCTAAGAGGCGGCTAGCAACGTAGGCGAGGCGAGAATTGGCACTGGTGAAACGATCGGAATTGGCGGTTAACTTGCTATAGATCTGTTGGGTAAATCGGCGTAGGTCCTTACGATTTCTATCGAACTTTTCGGGGTTAGGAAGTCGTTCACTAATTTTAGAAGAGGCGGGAGGTGTGGTAGTAATAGCCGGAGTCTTTCCCTCTGTAAGATCTACTCGGATCTCAGTCGATTGTCTAGGTTCGGGAGAGGTTTCGGAAGTAATAACCGTAGGAATTACAGCGAGGAGGGCTTTCTCTTTTTCTTTCTCGAGATCGAGGATTCTCCGGGTATATTTCTCTTCTTTCTTTTCGAGGGTTTCCTCGTAAAGTTTCTTCTGGAACTCGATAACTCCGTTTGCGGTAGAGAGCTGAGATTGGACTTGTTGGGTTTGATCTTTTTCGAGTTGAAGTCTTTCTTCGATTTCGGCGGTGTAGCCTGTAAGGCTTCGGAGGTAGACGAGCTATTGGTCTCGGAACTGAGTAACGTATTCGGCGAGTTTATCTGGTGACTCTATACCTAAAGGCGGTTCGGGGCGGACTGCCATCGTGGCTCGTAGTATCGCACCAAAGGTAAGAAGCTACGTAATGTCACAGTCGGGCTACGGTAGACGGGGAGTTGGTGTAGGGACGAGCGGATGGTATTCGGAAAGCTATCGTAGGTGGTCTATCTAGTATAGGTTTAGCTGTATTGACCGGACGTAGCTTAAAGAGCTACGTTTAGGGCAGAATCAGTTCGAAGATAAGGTTCCAATGCGGTAAAACCTCGGCATCCTAGGAACTTAGGCAGTCACTAAGTTCCTCTTTCGGATATACTAGATATCACAGCGTTCGTCCCGTGACATATATTCTATAAATACTTATTATCTTATATTATTGAAACTTTACTACTAATGATAACTTTACTAATCTAATGACCTTACTAATATGTCAATACGTCTTATTTAGCTTATATATATCTTATCTCTAGTAATAAGAACTTATTAAGCCCGAGTAACATATTTATTTTATATAGTACTCTATTAACTCTTAGCTAAGATATCAACGTATATACTCTCTATATATATGTATGTATATATATATATCTCTCTATATATATATCTCTATATATATCTCTATATATATATCTTATTTGCATGAATAGATCTCTAATTTATATAGGAGTAATATATACTAATACTATTATATAAGCTCTTAATAATACTTTATATAGCTATATAAATCCAGGAGTTATAAGAAATAATACTATATAAATTATATCTATCCTATCTGTCCTTCTTGCAATTTAAATTATTATTTTAGTTTTAAAAATAGTATACTCTATAACTCTCTCCTCTATTCTACTACTTTATAATGTTTATCTATAGCTTAGCTATTTTAATCTTAATTTATCTATCAATAACACCTGATAGAATCTAAATACTCTACAAAAAGTCAAGTATATTATAACGCTATTATACATAATAAAGAAGCTAGCTAACTTTAAAGATCTTTTTTATACTATTAGAGCTTCTAAGCCTAAACTTCTTTTCTCTTTCTGTGGAATATATACTTAACTCTTCTCTATAACTACTATATATTTATTCATTATTATCTTGTGTAATTTAGCTTTAATTTAGATATAAGCTATATATATCAAATAAAGCACGTCTATTTATATAAAATTACTACTATAGTAAAACTTAACGTATATTTATAAAGTAGCTATATATAGCCTTTATAGTGATTCTAGAGTATTATTCTATTAAAGACTAATCAATTCTATAATTTATAGCTTATAAGAACAGCGGAGATAAACTCTCTAAATCTAACTTAAACTATAAACTATTATAGAATCTCTATTTATAATATCTAATAGAAGAGCTTAGTAATAAGTAATGTAAGTATTTAAAGATAATACGTCTTAGATATTTTATTTAAGATTATAAAGATTATACTATAATTCTAGTAAGTTGTACTTTCTATACTAGCAATCTACTTATAATCAACTTTCTATCTTAGCATTTGCATCTGCGAGTTAGTTAAGAAAGAAAGAGGCCCGATACGGCCGTTCTATATACGGCCGTAAGGGATGCAGAAAGACGGTCTTAGTAACCGGCTCGAATGTCGGCATCGGCCTGGACAGCGTGCGACACTTCCTCAAGCTTCAACCCGATGTCGTGATCATGGGTGTGCGGTCGCTCGAGAAGGGCGAAGCTGCGGCGACAGACCTGCGTGCCGAGTTTCCTCGCACCAAGACCAAGATCGAGGTATGGGAGCTCGACATGGCCTCCTTCCGGTCGGTGCAAGCCTTTGCGGCTCGGTGCGAGAGGGAGCTGGACAGACTCCATGTCGCTGTGCTCAATGCCGGGCTTAGCAAGATCAAGTTTGAGCGGGTCGAGGAAGGCGCGCAGCATGAGATGACTATCCAGGTCAATTATCTGTCTACTGCACTGCTCGCCATCCTGCTCCTTCCTACGATGAAGCCAACCGCATCCTCGCCAGGGCACGGCCGGCTGTCGATTGTTAATTCTGAAGCCGCTCTCCCAGTCAAGCTAGACATGCCTGACACTGGGAGCCTGCTTGACACCCTGGACCAACGCAAAGGCTACAACGGCTTGTCTCAATACAGCAAGTCGAAGCTGTTGATTATGATGTTCGTTGCAAGACTAGCCGATACTATCAGTGCTAATGATGTCGTGGTCAACTGCACCGATCCTGGTACTACAAAAGGAACTGCTTTCTTCCGCGAAGTGGACTCGTGGGCTATGAAACAGGCTCTGGCTATTATCCAGGGCACTATTGGACGCACTACAACCGATGGAGCGAGGGTCTACGTCCATTCGGCTCAGGTACTTGGTAAAGAAAGCCATGGCTCATACACCGACTGGATAATCAGATCGTGAGTATAGAGTCGGTGTACTTGTCAAGTTGAAACGAAACTAAGATCGACACTTACAGATGGCCCACAACAATGTACACTGATGAAGGTCGTCGGATCAGCGACAAGCTGTGGGAAGAGACTCTACAAGAGCTTAGGTTTGCTGAAGTAGAGAACGTGCTTCAGAAGACGCAATGAAGTGGCGTGTTGACTTCTCGCATTATTCTAGCCTCACTTAACTCGGGAAGTCATTACTCTTACCCGAAGGCACTTCCGTCCTGCGTCTTGGGTCGGTAGTCATGCCTCAATCCTACGATCTCGTGTCTCTCAGCCTGCTCATTTCTTGCCGTTTCGATGGAACAATCGTAACTATATCAGCACATGGCATTTGTTTCAGGTTCATGTTCGAACGTGCACTGAGACTGCATCATAGCTCCTCGCCCATATTGTATCTTTGTGTCTAGTTTAACTTGACGACACAAGTATTGCCATTCCGAGCACCGTATAACTTTCGCGCCAATCAATGATCGCATTACATGTTGGTCAATCCGGGATCCTCATCCCAGAAGCGATCATGTTGTGCTTTGAACGGCCATCCTTGTCTCCTGCCAGCCGATATGCCGGCGTCCTTCAGCACGGCTTTCACATCCTCTCCTAAAGTTCTCCCATGATATACGAACTTCTTCAGGTTCGGCAACGCTGGTCCCTCCTCTGTAGTCAGGCCATCCAGGAATTCCAATACGTCATCTTCGTGTCCTTGCAGTTTGAGGACAACACGCTCGATGCTGGTGGGAAGAATATCCACAGCTCGAGGCACTGTTTCTTCGTCATCTTCGGAAGGCGCTTCGTGGAAGCCGGACTCCAGCGACGTAACTTCGATGTCCGAATCCTCATCCTCATCCTCATCATTCACCAGCATCTCAAAGTCAACCTCGAGCTCTCGTAGCTTCTTGAAACTTTTCAGAGACCCAATCAACCTCGCTTGTTTTTCTTCACCCATGGTGAGAGTAAGCACTTCCAGAGTCTCCGCGACGTGTTCCTTGAGCTCTTTGACGATCTCGCGGCAGCTTATGGTGAGATATTGGTATGAATACATCCCAAAACCAAAGGAGTATCTAAACTCTTTCAGAGCCTTCGTCGCTCGTAGAATACATGAGAGAGCCGATCGTTCGCGGATACCTGAATCTGTCAATGCGATCACTTCTACCGCGCTCTCGCGAAGATATTCCACCTCTAGCTCGTCTTCTATCAAAACACAGTTGCCGATCAACTTCTTCACTGCCGGGAACTGGCTGAAGAGGGTCAAGTTGTGCCCGTAGAATGCGCCCTCTGTATCGTGATTGTATGCCTCCACAGTGCTCAGCTTTGACAATATGATGCCAGTTGGCACTTGCGTGGTATCATACATGTTCGGGTGCATAAAGCTCTTCTCGCTATATCCAGTCAGACGTAGGCGATTGAGATTGATCAGGAGAGGGAGGAGCGCAATGAAAGAAGAGCTTTTCTCGGCATTCGTCATGTCGTCGAGCAAACCTCGCCGCTGATCCTCCGATAGGAAGTTGTACTCAGCCGTTGTAAGCAGATCGCTTCGTTCTCTGAGCACCCGAAGCATCGCTGTAGTCTCCTCGTCGGCGCCTGTATTTCCAGGAGCATTGCGGAGCGAGTGAGAATCACACTCGAAGCACATGTAATTGACGTAGTCTGCTATCCAGGGATCGTTCAGAATATCGTTGAAAAGCTTGACAGGATGATTGATGATTGTGAGATTAGTCTGTAAACCTTCGGTGTCCTCTTTGACGAGCAGTGATCCATATCGCGCTTTTAGCGCTCTATGTGTTGCAAGGCGCGCGTTGCCCAAGGAGTGCAGGCGGCGAGAAGTGGCTGTGAAGGCCTCGACGTCCGATGGGCGGACGAAGGAGATGATGAGGAAGAGGAGCTCGTCAGGAAGGGTGTGGAGAGCCATAGCCGAGCAATGATAAGCTGCGGGACAGAATGATAGGGCACTACTGCTGCATGCTAGGCAGCTTCAACAATGATGCGAGCTGTTGCAGGAGACTACAAAGACGCCCAAGTCTCACCTAGAGTTACGAGCAAGGTTTGTTGTCAGCGCCAGTGCGCATATGTCGTCTTTTTGTAGTGTGGGACAGTGTGGCAGTGTGATGGTGTGGCAGTGAGTGGAAGGCTAAAGTAAATAGAGACTAGTCGTCCGAAGGTGTGGAGAAACTTTTTCTATTTCTAATCCTTTTGCCTTCCGATCACACATCCGTTTACACAAAAAACCCTATCATCGGAGCGGACCGGTGAAGATGGCGGTAGCCGCCCTCAGGTCGAGAGCTGAGAGTCGAAGGGGTCGGACATTGGTCATAGTATGGTGAAGCATCGCAGTTTAGTTGATAACAATGATAGCGCCATTCCCGTCTGTTGCCAGCGTGGCTTCGCTTCACATGGAAGATCAGGTGACTAGACCTGGCGCTCAGTGCGCGCAAACTATTGCACGAGCACGATGTCAAACTAGTGCGCGACTTTCTTCTCACGTTTCGAGAGGCAGGTCTCTGGGCTGGATGTATGATCTAATGTATCACATCGTACTTCATCATACCATGTTCAACATAGGCACACAAGAAAGCTTCAGGGTCGATAATGATGATGAACTATACGACGAAAGTGATCATGACTGCTAAATGCTACTAGCGATGCCGGCTATTATAATAACTCCATTGAACCGCCTTCGCTCATTGCTGTCCACTTCCCGGAACCCCATAACCACTGCCCGGACCCATATACGGCCCCTGCACAACCTCATGTGTTCCCATCTCATGATACACTGGATTCGTCGGCGCCTCCACTGGCGGAGAATGCGGCACCTGATACTGCGGCTGGAACTGCGGCTGCACTGGTGACTGCTCCTGTGTATAGCTCGGCAAAGATCGCGAGTAGTCCTCCGACATGACTGGCGACGTGTGACCGTTCGGACCAATTTTGGGATCTGTTGGACTGTAGTCACTGTACTGATTTTGCTGGTATGCTTGCAGCGCGGGTCCAGCTGGCGCAGGAGCCTTTCGCTGGCGCAGGCCAAAGTATATCGCTGCTGCCAGGAGAATGACGCCTGCAGCTGCTCCAACGGCGATTCCGGCAATGGCACCGCTGGTGAGACCGGTGTGGTTGTTGTTGTCACCACTCGAAGAAGTAGCAGTCGCGGGGGCTGTGGAAGTTGTGGAAGCTGCAGAAGCTGCAGCGACTGTTGCGGTCGTGGTTATGATGGATTGTGGTGGAACGCTCGAGGGACTGAAGGTAGCTGTAAGTGATGTAGATGCGGTACTGGCAGCACTCGACACAACTCCATTTGGCTGCAAGTCTTGGTACGGAGCACAATCTGGGCTCGGCGCTGCCAAAGGGCACTCGTCTTGACCCTGGCAGAGTGAGGAAAGCATACCGTTGGCGCCTGGTGGGGCACATGCGACGTTGTATTGTGCGTTCATACTGGTGCTTAGTGTTTGAGCGTCTTGTTCAGAGAAGCCAAAGAAGGTCGCCGCCGTCGTCAGCTGATCAATGAAGTGGCCAAGATCGGTGGAGCTAACTCGTATTAGATGAAACCTGGGTGCGTCGTTTCTCCTGGGAGGGTTCGTGCTGGACTTACTTGAGATTCATGTACTTGTGAACGTACGCCAAGTTGACTTGTTGAGTGCTAGGAGTGGCAGGGGCTGGAGTGGCGGCAGGTAATGTGCAACCGAAAATGTGGGAGAACACCGAGAAGAAGTGTTGGAATAGTGTACTAAGTCTATCGTAAGCGTCTGGGTCTTTTCACATAGACTCTCACTATCTTCCATGACTTAATCAAGCACTTTTCGTGTTGGTAGGGGGCAGCTTCCCCATTGACTTACTGCTGATTTGTGGTATTCGAGATTACAACACTGGAGTATTGTTGGCTAGGTACTCATACAGTGGATCAAGCCCACCTCCATCGAGCCAATCTATTCCAGTAGGATTACCATTGAGGTTCGATGAGTCGATAGAGCCATTGAACCAAGGTCTGAGGTCAACTGGGATTATCTGGCCATTGTAAATGAAAGTACCGGGATTGAGGATTCCAGTAACATTGGAATATTGAGGGAACTTCGCTCCACCTCCAAAAGCAAGAGCTACGACATCCTGGATGAGAAGATTTTGTGTCGTGCTAGAATTTGACCCATATCTCTGGATAGCATAGTAATCACAGATAGTGGCATTTCCCGGTCGTTGAGCCAATGCTACACCACAGAGTAGTGCTGCGGTTGTGAGTCTCCCCATTCCTGCACAAAGTCGTCAGTGAAGGCCTGCAGAAGCGTCACATAGATTATTTCGCGACACACCGTCCGCTTTGTACTTGACAAATCACGAATGACAGGTGACACAGACGCCGGTCCAAGCCTAGATCGGCTATTGCAGTCACTCGGTACAAGACATGAGGCTTAGTAGCGAGCCTCTCATAGCCTAAATTACGAGGGAACATATCACGGTAAGCATGCTGCACGCACTAAGAATCTTCGTCACACAATACTGTGATGGTCATGAGACACGGTGTGAACGAGTTGCGATATCAACGGTCGAGCACAACGTGATGCAGTCGAATGAGTATGAATGCATCAGCGTCGAGCCGCAAGAGCCTGCCCTCTACCTCTTGCTTAATCTGGCATACGGCGAGGTGGTGGCGGCGAAGTAAGTGGATGGCTGGGGCAAATGATGTAGAGAGGACACAAGAACAGGAAGGACAAGATGGTGGTGGTGGTGGGGGAGGTATCTTCAGTAAACCAATGTTACAAAGGTACAGGCTTTCAGCTAGTGGCGATGATAAGGCAGGGAAAACATTTTTGTGCGACGCTAGCACGAGGCTGCATTTCATGTTTGAAGGGATCGATAAGAAATGAAGTCAATCCGTGCGGGTCATGCTTAAACCTCATTCATGCTTATTATTGTCTCAGAGCTTCGCCAACAGCGTGGCAAAATTGCGATGCACTTGAAGGATCACCGACTTGCTAGGTCACCAAGATTGCTTCAATCCTAGTAGAGTATGCTACATCCAAAACCTTCATGTATATCCAATTCCAGATCCATTATACATACACCGATGTCCACGGTGAGCGATGAGACCGAATATGCAAGACTTGCGTTCCAGAGGACTCATTGCGCGAGGATCAGCAAGTCTGACTGTCTTCTCAAGCTGCAATGCATTCGTCTTTCAATTCACCTCTTTGCCCACTGCACCGAACCACAATATTCCCGTCTATGACTCCTCTTGCTCGTCTTTTGTCATACAACGCAGCAACAAGATGCATAACTTTATGGCTGTTGACTGCTTTGCGAAACCGAGTATGAAGCCCGAGTGAAAGTGTTCCCGGACTGACCTTCTCCAAGTGGCACCTCTCACGACCGCGCGAAATCATAATCTGGCAAATCCATTGCCTGAGAAGGCGGGTTGAACGAAGCGCCCATCTTGTTCTGCAGGCCTGTCCACGCCACAAAGCCCAAAAACATATGCAGAGCACGAATACCCCACCAAGAATCCGGGTTCGCCATGCTGGGTGCGCCTGGTGCTAACTTCTGCGCGATGTTGACAAACTTGTTCATACGATTTTCATAGGCTTCAAACGCTGCTGGCAAATCCGATGGACTTCTGGCAATCTCGCCTGCCAGACAGTAGGCTCCCACAATCGCCGTGCTCGTCCCCATCCCGCTGATGGGGGATGGGCAGTATCCTGCGTCCCCAGCAAGCACAACGCGACCTTTTGACCAGGAGGGGAGCTTGATCTGCACGACTTTTTGCATGTAAAAGTCATCCGCGTGCTGCATTGCTTCAATCACACGATCGGATTCCCAACCAGCATCTGCGAACAGGCGCGCCCAGGTTGCTTTTTGCTGCGTCATGTCCCCCTTGAGTGCTTTGTCTAGCACGTCGTCTTTCGGCATGATCCACAAAGAGGCTCGGCTTCGCTCTGCGTTGTCTGGCCTTAGAAGGATCATACGCTTTCCGGGAGCGTTGTACCAACGTGCCCAGTCCGAGTCCGATGGTTCATGAGGGATCGTGAACCATGCAGCCCACTGACCTAGATCGTTGACGGCTTTCCTCGAGTCGTCTGGGCCAAAGGCCATCTTCCTAGTCCTGCTTGCCCAGCCATCTGCTGCGACCACGACATCGAATCGCTCCGAAGGCGTGTCGTTCTCGAAGTCCACGGTTACGCCTTGCGCATCGTCGGACAGTGCGCTGATGCTGTCGCCAAAGACATACTTGACACCTGGCAAGTCTTTGCTGGTTTCGTACAGCACATTACCCAGATCCCCTCGCATGATCTCAATCTCAGACGTGAAGCCTTGGCCATCTGCGACAGGAAAGTCTGCCCAGCTCACATTGTCGCTGTCCACGAAGCGCAGACCTTGCTCATGAGTTGTTTTCGCCTTGACTGCTTCTTCAACGCCCATGCGTCGCAAGATGGTAAGACCGTGGCCGCGGACATCGACGTTCTGGCCTCCAGTGCGTGGAGACGCTGCGCGCTCGACTACTGTGACGGATGCACCTGCGCGCGCGAGGAAGAAAGCAAGGACAGGACCTGCAATGCCTGCACCGCTGATGAGAACGGATAGAGAAGACATACGTTGTAGATGCGAGAGTTGCTGAATTCAGGTGGACATGATGACAACTGCAGGCCTAGGTCAGGCAGCAAGATAAATAGATAAGTTACTCGGTTGACATATATATATATCATGAGTGAGAGATATATATACTCCGGAGTGGCGCCGAAGTTTGAGATCAACGGAGTGGCGCCGAGCAATCTCAATTGCAAACTTGTTGGTACACCTTTGATAACAGCACATATCTAATTCGACCCCCAAAGTTATCAGCAGGATCTATTTGCTTTGTGCATAATGTACGGTTCAGTAATGCCAGTTTGAGCAATCTGCTGGTGCATTTTCACTGAAGCCCACATAGGAAAAAGAAAGGACAACCTACAGCGACAACCTCACTGAATCTATACTGCCTCCCTTGTATAATACTAGTAGTTAGCCAATATCACATGCCTCATTACGACACATAGCCCCAGCAGTGTATCCGATATCATATCAAGGTGAACGCTTGACCTTGCTTGTCTCGGACTAGTGCAGTAGTCTAAACTAAGCGCCCACAGCCTCACCTCGTGCTTACGGTCGCACGAGGCTATCGACGCTAGTCCAGTCGTCGTCTTTGTCTGTTCTCCAGATTATCGCCACACCTAGGCTCACCATACTGGGGATCCAAGCTGTCAGCAGAGTGATACGGTTCACAACGGTCCAGCCAGTATCTAGTCAAGATGGCCCATCGATCTGCCTTCCAACGACTGGCCAGCGATGATGGAATTCCACTAACCACCGCGCGCTCATTCGCCTCTGTCCTCGAAACAAACGAGGCCATCGACCAGAGTCACAACCATTCACATATCAATCACGCTCATGGAAAGCCGTCATCAAAGTCGTTCGTCAACGCGCCTCACCTTCTTGCTTTGATGGCTGGCATGATAGCCTTTGCCGCCGCTGTGGCTGTAGTGTCACCTTCTTCTGGCCTCCCATTTAGGCTTGGCTCAACGAATCAGCTCATTGCTATCGGCTTCCTACTAGTATTATACAAGGGAGGCAGTATAGCTTCAGTGAGGTTGTCGCTGTAGGGTGT
>Ga0115848_101138_pt1 | contig 11068 bp, 9 predicted proteins | sample InSIn3gowninarea_FD_83862 | JGI IMG/M metagenome (GOLD analysis project Ga0115848, IMG submission 83862) | reverse complement strand
AGCGCATCTTTACCAGCGCAGCCTAACCAGCGCATCTTTACTAGCGCAGCCTAACCAGTCAGAGAAAGCCCGTCCTAACCAGCGCATCTTTACTAGCGCAGCCTAACCAGTCATGGAGCGGCGGAGCGATGGCGGCCTTAGTTACTTATTTGAGAGGGGGGCGAGCCTGCTTTCGCATCCTAACTAGCGCATCATCGGGAGTGCCTTCGGTTCAGAGAGAGAAAGTGCTAGCGATAGCGCCTTATCAGTTTAGCTAGCGAAGCCCCTGCTAGTGAGTCGGTTCAGAGAGAGAAAAGCGCGGGGTGTGGATCCATCTGGCACTATACTTTGTTAGAGAACCAATTGATCTCAATTATTTGATCAATTCTTCGATCGCGTAATTACGTATATAATGAGGCGTCATGAACAGGCATACCAGGTTAAGCATCACACCTTACTTACGAGCATGCCAGACTACGGCATCCCACCTACGAAAGTCTTCCTACGGCGAGTCAGCATTCTTGGCTTGCGCTTCTGAGGGCAAGCCCCTCCGGGACCTTAAGGTCCGTCAGGGTGCGTAGCACGCTCGACTAATAAGGACCTTTAGGTGCTCGACCACCGCCTTTTAGTTACTTATTTGAGAGCCCAATAAGTAAATTGAAGAGGGCCGCCATCAGAGGATGCGGAGCACGCTCGACCACCGCCCCCCACCCAATAAGTAAACCCTAACCCGACAGGGGGCTCGACTGATAAGGATGCGCAAGCAGGCTCGACTGGCCGCCATCACCCTTTAGGGGGCTCGACCATTTTTTGACTTATTTGAGGGGCAAATAAGTAAATTGAAGAGGATGCGGAGCACGCTCGACCACCGGGAGAGGATAATATTGAAAACCTCCGCCAAGCTAAAATGGCCAAATTAGGAGGGAGAATAAACCTCCGCCAAGGGAGCTGATCAAAAAGTAAGTCAAATAGGTGATCGACTTATAAGGCCGCCATCGAGAGGATGCGTAAGCAGGCTCGACCATAAGGTCCGTCAGGGGCTCGACCATAAGGGAGAGGGAGAGGAGAATCTTGAAAACCTCCGCCAAGCTAAAATGGCCAAATTAGTAGGGAGAATAAACCTCCGCCAAGGGAGCTGATCAAGCAGAAGCAAGGTTAGCAGGAGCAAAAGCAGTAGTGCCTGTAGTTGACCCAGTGGACTCAGTAGCATATATAGAGCCATAGCCAGCAGCAGCCGTAGTGGATTCTGTTGAAGCAGCACGAAAAGTAGCACGAGCACTAGCATATCCAAGCCCAGCTAGCTACCTTGATGCAGCTGTAGATTCAGCTACCTTAGCCACTGGTGGTGCCTCTGCTTGCTTTGGTGCCTCTTCTTCTTTCACTGGCTCTGTTCTACTGGGCTTTGTCCCCACCTATGCGCTTTTCTTTGCTACCTATGCTTATGCTCCCGCCTTCTCTATTGGGCGAAGTGAAGGGCCCGTATTGTTGAAAAGCTTAGGCACTCCTTTCAGTTTGAGAGCCATAGTCTCGCCTAGATAAGGATCCCGTGCCCACGTTCCCTCCTGTCGTCCTAGCTTCTATATGTGCGTATCCCTTGTAGGGTTTAAGGTCCAGTGTTTTATAGCCTCCCTCCGACCCCGATTTGACCCCACTTTAGAACATCCCAGTACCTAACCCCATCGCAAGCAGAGAAGCCCATAGTCACGCCATAAATGGAGCCTTATTCCAGCCCAGCAATGCCACCAGAGCTCCTCTTTCCGGAGAGAGCTGACCGTAACAACCAAAAACAATAGATACCATTGCCCCCATCCTTCAGTAGTACCAATCGTTTCAAAAGCAGTTGATCCAGACGCAGGTCAAGATCCAAAGCTAGTTGTTCATTCAGTTGACCTAGGAGCAAAGTCACCTAAAGTTAAGGCTAAGGTAGGTGACCGAGTTTAGGAAGCATCACCAGCACAAATTGAAGTCGCACCACCATCAATACCATATGAACTAGTAGCTTCGGTAGCTGCTGACCTAGTTGCTCCAGCAGTTGCATTTGACCGAGCAAAAGCGGAATAATAGGCAGTTCGAAAGCAAGATCGTACCTCGGATGAATGAGCCAAAGGTGGGAGCTAGAGCATAGGTGGTATTATAGAAATAGACAAAGATTTCAGTTTCACTCACCATTGAAAACCTAGAAGCTCAGATCGCTGCAGTAAAGGCAACAGGGGGCTAACGGTATTGTCCACCAGTCTTTACGCTCGCAACTATCTAAGCGACTCGGTAAGGAGCTCCTATCTATATAAGCTAAGGGGTTTAGCCACTCTATGAAGGAAGTGGAGCAAGGACCGGTCTTATACCATACTATTATGTCCTTCAATACAAAGACCCTGTTGGAGTCCCTGCATCCGTCCCTTCGAGGAGTAGTAGCAGAGCCCACTTCATTTCGAGAACCACCAACGGCAATGCTAGTTGCATCTGAGTCAATTCGAGCAGATTGATTGGGAGAACCCGTGAATGTGCCGGTTGATTATGCTAATGACCCTGTTTTCCCAGAAGCAATTGAAGTAGCACCCGTTGAAACGCCCATTGAAGTTTACCTAACAGTTGCATCCTTTGAACCGGTTGTTGACCCAGAATCCGTTGATCCAGTTGCTTAGTCACCAGTCCCAGTTCGAGTGAGAGAGCCAGTCCCAGTAGTTGGGAGATATAGATCCCGTGTCAATATACTGAATGAAAGTTGATTCCGCAAAGGCAGGTGCAGAGAAAAAGGGCATGGCCCGTTCCATATCCAGATGCAGCTCGAGCAGATGTTACAGCTTCACCAATTGACTTCATTGATCGAGTCAAAGTAACGGATCCAAATCCAGCGGACCCTCGAGAAGCAATCTACGTAAAGCATATCTAGTGACAGAGTCAATTTCAGATCCTCTTGATTCAAATCCAATCGAAGCAGATTCAGTTGAACGAGATCGATAGCCAGCAGCAATTGGGGTTGCACCGGTTCATCCATTAATTCACTTGATCCATGTCCAGTAACGGCTTTACCACTACCACCTCGCTCAGTTCCAGTTCTATAAGTTCCAAATCGAGTATAATAACCAGCTTTTCTCTTGTTGAAGCAGACTTAGCGGACTCAGTTGATCCCACAAAAGCAAGGGTTGAAGAACCAATCGCAGGGGCAGAGGCATCCTTTATCATGATTGAAAGCCAGCACCTCACCCAATAGCATTCCTTCTGGCTGGATCGAGAGCAAATCTCAGTGCTAGCTTCTCTTTCATCTAGGGTTTAAGGTTTTCATTTCGGTCAATCGTCTCTCGAATCTATGACTCTATGTAAACGGTTACTAGTGGTTCCGGATCAACGGGTGAAACTGCTATTGGGTTTCGATCTGGAAGTGATGACGAGGATGCCGGTTCAACTTCAACCGTATCAACCACTACTGATACTTGAGCTGCTGGGGGATCTTCTGCTGGTTCAAAAGAAACAAATGAAATTGATCCTACTTGGATCTAGAGCTAGATGTTGCGGATTCAGTGCTAGGTACAGATACAGATAAGGAACCCGCAGAGGAGGTCAAGGCAAAGGCAAAGACGGAAACAGAGGTAGAGGAGGCGGTTGACCCACTAACATCAGTGTCAGAGGCGGGTCCAGTTGGAGTGCCCTAACCAGTAGTTCCATATGTTTCGACAATAGCTTAGTTCCGACAATTGGAGATGTTCTAAGTAGAGATGTTTCAGCATATGCGCGTTTTCTAACATCCTATGATGCTCCTAGTCAAGTTGTTCCGATATAATACCCTACTAGCGATGTCATTCCGTGTTGTAAGAGATGGGAGCAGAGGGAAATCTAGCTATAATGATCTAACTTTTCCAAGTTTTCGGCCAGGTGAGGTAGGGGAACCATTCATACGGCTTTCCATCTTCTTTCAGCAGTCGAGCATCTAAATCTCCGGTGGTCAAGGTTAAGCATCCGGCCACTTTCCACAAATAATCATCATCTTTGATCCTAAGCTAGCTGGTCATACGGGATATGCATTTGGATCTGCCCCCAGATAGAAGCCTACCTTGTCCCCAGATTCACATACTAGCCTATAAGTGACACTGCCTCCATCTAGAGGAGAACCACGTGGAGAACCACCTAGCGATGGATAGCCACCTAGTGATGGGGAACTACATAATAGATAGAGAACTTCCTAACGGCGAACTACCACATGAAGGAGAACGAGCCACCACATATGGGAAACTACCACCTAGGTTTTCACTAGCATCGGGCTTGGTATTTGGTGGAGATCAAATTTCCACTTAGACCTTCCTTTCACGCATTGAATATCCAGTTCTAGGACCACCTAAAGCAGAGACAGAGAGAGGCAAAGGCAATAGAGGCGGTAGAAACTGCAGCTAAGGCAGCTTCCGGACCAGGTGACCTAGTAGTGGCAGAGTCAGTAGCTTACCTTGTTGAACTACCTGAAGCACTAGGTTGGGTATGAGGTAGGATAAGTGAGTCTCAGGTAGGTGAGTAAAGGTGGGTTGTTAGAGTCAAAGAAAAGTGCAACAAGTAGGGCTCTTCCTCTCAAGCAGTTGGTAATTCTGAATCGTATCCTGGGCAAGGCTCGGCCGGAACAATAGGAATAGTGGCACCACCATCTGTCCTTCCTTTCAGCAAGTGTGATTCCTGTGAATGCTCTGCTGTCTGGAAGGCGGTCAAAAAGCTAGCTCTATGGGAAGCCCCGTCCGTCCAACGCTGTAAGTTTGGGGATTCCTAAGTGGGGTAAGTCGTAAATCTAGGTTGGTGGTAACACTTAAGTAATGCGAGTAAAGGTAGCAATGCTGTGCCCACGGACCCCACTAACTAAGCAAGCCTGCAATATCTAAGTTCAGATCAGCCGGTCGTCTATCAAAGTGGGTGTCCAGGTGGTTGGTAGCATGGTAAAACATTCATCCTTCCAGCATCTAAAGGTTCAATTTACTTATTGGGTGGGGGGGCTCATGGTCGAGCCTGCTTGCGCATCGTAGCAATGCTGTCCTTAATTAAGAAAAAGTATCTGGCCGGGTAAAGCGCCTGTCTCCTCCGCCCAACAATAGCAATAGTGTCTACCCACTAACTGAGCATTCCTGGCTGAATGAATTGGTTGGTAAGGGCAGGCAGCACTCTACTAAGTTCGGTAAGGCAGTAATCAAGTCAAGGGTAAGGGTTGGTTGATCCGGTGGTCCTTATAAGAGAAGTTCTAAGCAGTGCCTCCTAAGCAATTCATTAAGTAAGTGATATAGGTAGAACATGTGTCTAGGTCTTCAGGTGATAGGTAGCATGCATGAAATGAAAGAGCAAGTAAGGCCTATTTCTTGCAGTGGGTTCTAATGGATGAATCATATCAAGGTTCGGCCGAACAAGGAGGTAATATGTGATACCTAGAAGGGTTTATACAGGGTACCAAGAATCATTCATTTCATAGTCAATATCCTAGTGCTGTATACCGCCCCAATTCCTAGTTAAAGCAAGAGGTGCGAAGCGAAACAGTTCATTCAAGAAAGTTCTAGTCGGAAGTTGAATCTGATTCCCGGTCTATAGCTGTCCCTCCTAAGCATTCATTCAGTCTATAGATAGAAGCGGGTCTAGGTATTCAGGTGGATACATAGTGATGGTGTGGTGTATGTGATACTGTCTGTAAGCTGGCTGAGTGAATCCATCCTGTCTGTCCCGAGAAGATAAGTCTAGTGCAGTAGCTACAAAGCATGGATGATGAAAGTAGTATAAGGGGCTAACAGGTCTAGGTCTCTAGGATTGGTCGAGCCTTGAGAGCACATAAATGACCTGCAGGATTGTCAAGGTCCCGGAGGGGCTTGCGCTTCCTAGTGCAAGGACCCGACAGGGGGCTCGACTGATAAGGAGAGGAAAGAGGCAGATTCGGGGTTGAAAGGAAAGGAAGCGTAAGCATGGCTCGACCAACGGGAGAGGAAGCGTGCCCCTGTCTTCTTCTGTTCGGTAGGGGCAGGACTTGTCAATGTGGTGCACTTTTCATTCATGCGTGGTCTAACTACGCATTCCTACTCCTGCATAATCATCCCTACCTACTCCTGCATGGGAGAACTATTGGGGATACGGGAGATACACCGGTATACGCACACACACTCACCTGGGGGACGGGAACACACTGGAGTCGAACCAGTCATTGCGTAACCATCACGGCATTCCGTTTTCGCAATATATATTCCCACAGGGGCGTGTCTTTCTACCAGCAGCTGCAAACAAGCCCCACTACCCGGTAATAAGCTAACAAGCAATCACACAGGGGATAGATGGTGGAAGCCAACCCACCACTATGCGATTACGTGCTAGCCCGTAAGTGAGGCATAAAAGGTACTGCATGATAGCCTAAGAGAATATGTGCGTGCTCTCCAAAAACCTTCTTCTGAGCTGGCATCGGGAGAGATGACCTCAGGCTCATCGTATAGCCGCGGAGGATATAAAAGATTGACGCCGCATGGACATTTGGGTATCTTAGCCCATGCTTTGTAATCCTATAAGACCACACCAGACCATTAGTATTAGAAGTAGATCAGCGGAGGAGGTAGGTAGAAATGAAACGTATGCTGATCCTTCTCACACGTCCCCATCATACCCACCTCATGGCCCAATATGTAGCCACATCTGACAAGAAAGGCGTTACCATTTCAAGGGGCCACATCTTCCGAGAGGAGGGGTGGTGGTCCACTGCCTTCTTGTCTGTCTGTCTGTGAACCGATAAGCCTCTCATTACCCACCGGTCAGTGCCAGTTGGCCTCGAGTTGAACGCCCAGTTGATGTCCAAGTTCATCACTTTATATACTTGCACCCCAGCAGACTAGTTAAGCCAGGGTTGGACGAGGTGAATGAGCTTGGATCCTCTTTGAGTGATACAGGGCTGGGCTTTTTGACTGGACTATTCGACTCGGCTAATTGGTTTGGCTAATCAATATGCTTAGAAACCAGGCTTGATACAGTCAGTGCCTAGAAGGGTCAGTCAGTGCTTAAAAGAAGTGATACTCATTGGATGCTATACTCAGTGCATTAAGCTCTAGTTCGTGCCCAATAAGCCGTGCCCACCTGGTGTACGTGATCAGTTTTCAATCCACCCATCCCAGTGAGTGGTACATGCCAAGTGGTCATCCAGGATTCAATGCAAGGAATCATGCTGCTACTCGATCAGTCAATCCAATAAAGAGTCATAGTCCCCGGTAGATGATGCTAGTCGCAGGAGTCGATCCAAGGTTCGTAGTAGCCTGTTGGCAGTATGAGCGAGAAGGCCCAGCATGAACCTCTAGTCAGGAACCTATACTAAGCGAACCTATACCCACATAGCTCTGGACATCGCGGTACGGTACAGTATGGCACACAGTACGGGAACACAAATTATATCTTACCTGGGATAGACTAGTTGGACTTGGATACTCAGCTTGGATCCCCGGATACTCAGCTTGGCTTGGCTTAACGGTTCGGAACAATGCTAAGAAGAAAGAGGCGTTACTTACAATGCACCTGTTTAGGATATTTCATTCACGCTAGGAAGGGAGTCACAGTCAGGGAGCCGAGGAAGGTAGCCATGATGATACAGGTGGATTTAGAGTTTGATTTAGTGCTACCAAGTTAGGCGAAGGCACAAAGTGAAATTGGAACAAATTAGATATCATTTTCGCATTCGCTATTTTGATTTAGCTAAATCCACCTGTATCATCATGGGTATTCAAATGAACTTTTCTATTATGAAAATTGGCATTTCATGAACTTTATATATAATCGCCAGGATTGAATCTTTTGCTTGAGATTTTGTAGCCTCGCTGCTTCTTGATTGATTGCGGGCGAAAGGAAAGAACGGTGGAGAAGGCTCCCTTAATTGGATACCCAATTGAGGAAAAGGACCCCCTAAACACTGGACCAGAGGAAGGAAAGAAAGGAAAGATAAGGACCCCATGTTATTGACACTCAACCCTACAACCTCTACCCTTGAGCGAGCCACCCCACAAGTTACTACCTTAGCTGGGATACTTGGACTGTGCTACTCGGCTTGGGCTCATGGGCTGCTCGGCTAATCCACTGTGGCTTGGTTACTCGGCTACTTGGCTATTCAAATGGGCTTGGTGACTAATTGAATGGACTAATCGAAAAGGGCCTATTCACAGGGAGAGGGAGGGGCTAATAGAAGGGGACAAATCCAATGGGCCTAAGCAATGGGGGGGCTACTTCTATGGGCAGCTACACAGATAGTACTCACCAGAGAAGAAGACACGTAGAAAGAAGTCACACAATTAGGTTACACACGATGAGGTTAGATGGGGGTTGGGTTACACAATGGAGGTTAGGTTACACGATGCATGTCGAGTTCGATGTTGACGTTGATTGGCGTTGGCGATGGCGTTGGCAAGCTTACCGAGATGGAAACACAGTTCCTACAGCCGCTGACACTTACCGAGATGGAACACAGTTCCTACAGAGACTCGCAGGGAGGGGCACTAATCCAAGACCAGGGTGCCGTCCGTCGCACTCACGGTCATTAGTCTGGCTAGCTCTTCCTGATAGGCTGAAAAGGATGAAAGCCCAAGAAAGCGACCTTAAAATCGTTGATACATATGTTACGATGCCTTCGGATGAGGAAGGCGAGAAACCCCGGATAGCTTTGGTGGCAGGATATGACTTTATTGATGGGCCGAATGGTGAAGTGATCCGCCTGTCGCAGATCGCGATATATCTGGCGAAGAAGTAGAAGTGGAGTCCCAACCCCGGGAAACAGACATCTCATTCTCTATTGGCAGTAAACATGTTCTCACCCTGAACTCTCAACCAATGATCCCGATGTTCAGGGAGAAGAAAGACTCGTCTATCCACTAGTTCCATTTCCATCTCACGGATGGGCGTGGATTAGAGAGTGGATTCCTCCCTTTCGATTGACATTGCTGGAATAAGGAAAGTAGGATAATAAACAGGATAGTCTCCGTTGGGTAGTGGATTTTTTGCTACTAGAGACTACTTGGTTGAGGGTGGAGCCTTTTGCGTCAACCCGGAGACCAACATAATGGCAACTAAGGGTGCGGACAGCCCTATGAGACGCGGTCGGACCCGATAAGTAACTACTGTTGATAGCCTCGAATGGACTGGACTGCCTGGATCAAACCGAGGTTGGCTTGAGCTTGAAATAAGGGTTCCACGGTCGCTTTAAAGGATAGGGGGAGAATAAGCAACCCGCGTTGAAGAAAGATTGGATCTTGTCCTACTTCTTTCGCTTTACGCTTTAGGAGATCGAACCACGTAACTAAACTAGTTATTTCTATTCTAAAGGAAGACTCTTTAAGCTAAGGGCCTCCGTACCACCTACTCACAAACAAGAAAGGGGATGAGCGTCCTCTGATCTAAGTACGAGCTCCTGTTTGCTTTCTGGCAATGAGCTAACTTAACCCGGATTGCTTAAGGCTTAATACAGTCATGTTGGATCTCCTATTCGTACTGCTACCAGGAAGAGAAAGACTGATTGCGACAACTCAACCGGATGAGACATCTCTTATTTACAGAACTGTGCCAACCTACATTGTTTTTATATTTGATTTACCAGTTCCGGGAAGAGATCTTTTTTTCACGCAAGAAAATAAGTCCAATCCGCCAGCTTATCTCTACCGCTAGGCACAGAGCCCGATAAGTTGACTACCGCTAAGCAATAGGTTATAAGGCAGATCGACGACAATCTCATAGGCTTACCATAAATGGTTTTCTTTTTAATGCATCCTTTCACAAGTCAGTGGAATCCTACCCCTTATTGCATTGCTTGACGTTTCCTCAGCGGCATGAAATTTCATGCTCGAAGAACCTTTTTCAAATTCATGCATGACTTACTTGGACAAGACGAAGACAGCAAGGAGAAACTGAAGCTCTCCGCCTATAAATACCTCTCCTTACTTGTAGATTGATCTTATCTCTTTCTACCTAAACTCACCCACCGCCCACTCTCTTCCTTCGACAATCCACTGGTGAAACTCTTACTTACTTATGCTGGTATTCGCTCCTCTCCCTCATCGATATCCGGTAGCGTGACCGTGGCCTCTTTCAAAGCTCAAAGCCGGAGTGCGTAAGCAAAGAAGCAGTAGTTTGCTGGATGAAATTCCGTCGAGTGCGGAGGACCGAATACAACCAAACAGCCGAGTTCCCGAGTATCCTCGGGATATGTTCTCGAAGCCTTCGAGCGCCTTATAATAGCGTCAATGATTCCTGCTTGACGAGAGGAAGACTCGGCAACTGAAAACGTTAATGCATAAACCCCCTAAAGTAAAGGATTTTCTTCTCTGTGGGATTGTGCCCCTATTCCGTTCACTCCGTGCTCTCGATAGTAGTCTCTGTCACTCCGTTCACTACATTTAGTCTAGTTTCTAAAAAGGATTTACTGCATCCGTACCGATTCCCCTTCGCCGATTAAGAGGTTGGAAATCAAACACCGGGAATCGAGCAATTGAGCTGCTAGCGGGAGGGAATTAAGTCAATTTCGCTTCTTGGTCGCTATCCCCTTCCCTGTTTAAAGCAATGTAGCTTCTTGGTCGGCCTGGCTTTAAGTAAAGAATTGAGCTGCTTGGTCGCCCTTGCTTAAGAGGTTGAAACGAGTAGTTGATTGAAAGAAAACTTAAGCACCTGTCTTAAAGCTATCGGAACTCCTATAGCGGTAAGGTAATCCGAAGGATTTATGTCGCCCCCTGTCTTACAGGAATGAAATAGAGGTGTGTTCGCTTCGCTTTGGGATATCTTCAAATGCCCTCTGGGCAAGCTCAGCCCCCCAATTAGCGTTCCTGGGTGAACAGCATTTAGACCCTCCATGAAACAATCCATGGGGATACTATACGTAGGGTCCCTTGGACGAGAACGACCTAAATCATTTTGACTAATCGTTTTCCGGGTCTTTCGCAAACCGGATATATGCATCCCAGAGAATAGTGACTAAGGTGACATCCTACATGGATTGCCCAAGCGATATATAGATAAAGAAGCAGTCTTCGTTCAATCAACAAGGGCCGACAGGGAGCAATAAGCGATATAAATAGCTTCATTCTCTTATCCGCATGGTATTTGAACCAGGGCGGGGGTGAGTTTAGGTAGA
>Ga0115848_101039_pt2 | contig 11068 bp, 8 predicted proteins | sample InSIn3gowninarea_FD_83862 | JGI IMG/M metagenome (GOLD analysis project Ga0115848, IMG submission 83862) | reverse complement strand
CAAAAGTATAAACTGTTATCATCACTTTATCAGCGGATTGTTTAATTTCTGGTCTACTTACAAACAATCTTTTAACAAATAGAGTAGGAGATTGTTTTTTAACAATAGGAATGTTTGCTATTTTATGAAGTTTTGGTAATATCGATTACGCAACTGTGTTCTCATTAGCTCCATTTGTAAATGAAAATATTATAACTATAATAGGTATTTGTTTATTAATAGGTGCTATGGCTAAAAGTTCTCAAGTAGGTTTACACGTATGATTACCAATGGCTATGGAAGGACCTACACCAGTATCTGCGTTAATACATGCTGCCACTATGGTTACAGCTGGTGTGTACTTACTTATGCGTTGTTCTCCTTTAATTGAATACAGTTCTACTGTATTAATCTTATGTTTATGATTAGGTGCTATAACTACAGTATTTAGTTCTCTTGTAGGTTTATTCCAACAAGATATTAAAAAAGTTATCGCCTATTCTACTATGAGTCAATTAGGTATGATGGTTATAGCTGTAGGATTATCATCTTACAATATAGCATTATTCCATTTAGTTAATCATGCTTTTTATAAAGCACTTCTTTTCTTAGGTGCAGGTGCAGTTATTCACGCAGTAGCTGACAACCAAGATTTCAGAAGATATGGAGGTTTAAGACCATTTTTACCTTTAACATATTCTGTTATGTTAATTGCATCTCTTAGTTTAGTAGCTTTCCCTTTTATGACTGGATTCTATTCTAAAGATTTCATTCTTGAATCTGCATATGGACAGTTTTACTTTTCTAGTACAGTAGTATACTTCATAGCTACTATAGGAGCTATGTTTACTACTTTATACTCAGTTAAAGTATTATACTTAACTTTCTTAACTAACCCATCAGGTCCGGTTATTAATTACAAACACGCACATGAAGGTGATATCTTTATGAGTTTACCTTTAATTATATTAGCGTTATTCTCTATATTCTTTGGATATATTACTAAAGATATCTTTATTGGATTAGGTTCAGGTTTCTTTGCGGATAATGCTTTATTTATTCATCCGTCACATGAAATTATGTTAGATACTGAATTTGCTGTACCTAGCTTCATTAAACTATTACCTTTAATGTTTACTATTTCACTTACTATATTAGCTATCGTATTCTCAGAATTTTACCCTAAATTATTAATTTCTTTTAAATTTTCTAAATTAGGTTACAATATTTTCAGTTTCTTTAACCAACGTTTCTATGTAGAACTATTCTACAATAAATACATAACTGATGTTGTATTGAAATTAGGTGGTCAAACAACTAAAGTATTAGATAAAGGTTCTATTGAATTAATTGGTCCTTTCGGTTTAGAAAAAGGTTTATTGTATTTAAGTAATAAAATAGGTAGTTTAGATACTGGGGTAATTACTAGCTATGCTTTATACATATTAATCGGTTTAATTTTCTATATTTTAATACCTTATCTTACTATTAATAATTTATTAATTATCGTTATATTCGGTTTATTTAGTCTTATATAATGATAACGAAAAAAAAGATTCTTTTTTTTCGCTGTTATTTACTTCGCCTATGCTTGTTTAGTGTTATTAGTTAATACCTATTTAACGGCAAAGCCGAGGGAAAATTTTAAATATATATATAAATATTTTTAAAATTAAAGCCGACCCCGACCCTAAATTTTAAATATATATATATATATATTTAAAATTAAAGGGCTTCGGGTCCCGCCCGATGCCCAGCCCCTCAGGGGCCGGGGTTAATTTAATGTTATACCTTATCGTCATACTTATAACTAGTAGTTATAAGTATGACGATAAAGATTTAGGTGTCTTTTCCCCCTTCATACCTCAAAAGATCTCGTGTTATACGACTATTTTTAATATGATTTCTATCGCCAAATTTACCTTGAGCCATGTATAGTTCTCCATCTGCTTGTTGATCAATCTGATGTTTTACAAGTGAGTATAAACTGTCATCAAATACTTTACTCTTTGGTGGAAGTGTACCTCTCCACTTTATTTTATGTAAATATTCTAAACATATCGCTGCATATATTAAATCCGCTCTATCATTTTTATTGAAAACGTGAGTTTCGTCAATATTTCAATCACTTAAGCTATTACCTAATATAGGTGACCCGTCATCCATACGGTTTGATCTTATTTTTTTAACTTCGATGTCACTTGTACTGGCTAAATTTTAACTGGTTACTAGAGAGGGGTCAGGTATAGGTGAGCTAACACGGCTAGTTGGATTCAACAAATCCTGGATTTTCATCGAAAAAGGTTTTTTAGATACTTGATCGGACCCGCTAGTTAAACCTTCCTGGGCTATTTTTTTTCCCCTTATCTTCTTGCATAAAAAATCTATGTAAATCATACAAAGAATTAGGTTCTACTTTACCTGCTGAATCTACACCCATTTTTGCCTTTAATCCTAAGAAACCACCTAAAGAGCTACCAACCGCTATAGGGCTTAATGCTAATATAATACATATTAATTCTTTAATATACATTATATTAATATTAACTGCTAAAAAATATAAAAAACCTAATATTACCGCTAAAATTAAATCGCGTTTAGTTAAACACTTACCTTTATTAGAGAGGTTATATGATATTATTTTACTTAATATAAAAAATATACTCAATATAAAAGAATATAAGAAACAATAATTTAATTCAAACAGCAAATGTTTAAAAACAAACTTAATAGCGAACATAACTACAAATAAGATTAACAAAAAAATTATTTTTTTTTTAAAAATCACTAAATAAATTTTTTGTTATTAATGGTAATATATATTTACATAATACGTATAATAATATTATACATACGAATACAAAAGTCACTTGGTTAATAAAGTAAAAAGGTATTAATTGAGGCATTTTATTTAGAATAAATGATAAACTTATATCACTAATTAATTAAAATTAAACGTTGGGTGAGTAAATTATAGTTTTGTTCTTTGACCTTATTTTATTATTTTTTTTTCGTTATTACTTTTAGCGTATGGTCTCTGAAGAACCTTAATTACTTAAATTTACAGTATATATCTTCTCAAAATATATGATGTAAATAACGTAGCGAACTTAGTTCGTTAACGTATATATAAGTAAACAAATTCCTGCTGATAAACCTTAAGCAATCGATGTATTAATTCGAGTATTTAAGGTGTTTCCAGCAATTAGCTAAAATTAAAGCTGGCATAGCGTTTACGTTTACCAGCTAGAAGAATACTTCCACCTAAAGGTGATTCAACGTGAGCTTTTAAAAGTCAAGTATTTAAAAAGATAGTTGGAGTTTTAACTGCGAAAGCAATAAAAATACCATAAAATAAAAACAATTGAGTAAAATAGTTGAAATTAGTTTTTGATAATGCATCGAAATCTGTACTACCCATTATAGATGACATTGTAAGAATTGATAATAATAAAAATAATGAACCTAATAATGTGTATAAGAATAAATAGAAACTTGCTCTAACTTTATTACTTGAACCAAACAATCCAATTAATATAAATAAAGGTGGTAATATACTCTCAAAAAAAATGTAGAATAAAAGGATATCTAACACTAAAAACACAGCTAATAATAAAGTTTCTAATAATAAAATTATTATTACATAACTTTTAATATTCTCTGATATAGATGTTCAGTTACTTAATAATGATATTGGTGTTATTATTGTAGTTAATAATACAAAATATATAGATAATCCATCTACCCCTAAATATATGTGAAAGTAACTTACTTCGTGATATTCTTGTACAAATTGGAATTGGTTAGTTGAAAAATCAAATAATATAAACATAACAAGTGAAATGATTAAATTAACTATCGATGCACTTAAAGCTATTTGTTTAATTTGTTTTGTTCTTCCTGAGTTTTCTACATGAGCACTCGGCTCCGCCGCTGAAAGAGTTGCCTCTCCGTTAGCGGCTAATCCTACAACATTGCTCACACGCACTTGTTCGCTTGTTAAGATAATTAGTATACCTACTAATGGTACTAATAATAAAGTTAATAATAACATGGTTTAATTTTAAATTGGCGGATTAATATTTAGCATATAAGGTTAAATATTAGTGGTCCGTTTAATATAATAGACCTCATAATCTTTATTGATACAACGGCATAATTTTAAATATATATAAATATATTTAAAATTAAAGCCGCTATCAATTAAAAAGCGATGCTTTTTTTAAGACTTTTAGTTACACCATAAGTATCCTTATGGTAAATAGACAAAGAAATATCCGTTTATGAGTTAGTAAACCCGATACAAAATAAGGGGTTCGGGTTCCGCCCTTTAAGATAATTAGTTTCTTAAATTTAAATGTGAAAGGAGTAAACAGATTATGAGTCGAAATCATCCGGATTGGGTTCGAAATGATCCGCAATGAATCCGAAAAATTCTATAGATGAAACTCTCTCTACTTCCTCCGAAATTGAATTTCCGGGGGAGTTAGATTCATGTTGACTATCATAATCATAATATGATTATGCTATTAATCATATCTATAGCCCGGCCCCTGAGGGGCTGGGCCTCGAAAAAAAAATTTTTTTTCGAACCCCGACCCCCCCTGGGGGGGGGGGGTTGGGCTAAATTTTAAATATATATATATATATATTTAAAATTAAAGGGCGGCACCCGAACCCCTAAAATAATATTTAATCTGTTTAGCGTTTTTTTATTATTTAAAAAAAAAAATAATAAAAAAACGTTAAAAACTAATTATTTTTTAACTTGAGTATAGAATTCGTTTATACTGTTTTCAAATATACCTGCCATAGGTACCATTACTATAAAGAACATAAAGTATACTAATGTAGCAATTTGACCTAATTCGATAAATGGAGTTTCAACGTGTTTGGCACCTAATATCATTAATAATAACAAGTTAGCTACAAAGATGAAAAAGATAGTTTTGTTTAAAGGTTTAAATTGTATTCCTCTTAATTTACCTAAATCACTAAATGGCATAGTTAATAAAATTAAGATAGCAGAAAACATAGCAATAACACCTAATAATTTGTTAGGAATACTTCTAAGTATAGCATAGAATGGTAATAAATATCATTCAGGTACTATAGCAGGTGGAGTTTGCATAGGGTTAGCCATTACATAATTTTCACTATCTCCTAATACATTAGGCATAAAGAACACAAATAATGATAATACTCACATAAAGATAAAGATAGTAATTATATCTTTGAATATAAAGTAAGGGTGGAAAGCAACTTTATCATAGTTAGATGATATACCTAAAGGATTGTTTGATCCAGCACTATCATGTAATGCGATTAAGTGCATTAAAGCTAAAGCAGCTAATACAAATGGTAATACAAAGTGTAATGAAAAGAATCTGTTTAATGTAGCATTGTTAACTGAGAATCCTCCTCAGATGAACTCAACTATATCTTGTCCTACTCATGGTATAGCACTCATTAAATTAGTAATAACTGTAGCACCTCATAAACTCATTTGTCCGTATGGTAATACGTAACCTAAGAAAGCTGTAGCCATCATTAATACGAATATAACAACACCTATTGAAAATGTTAAAGTTCTTGGTGCTTTGTATGATCCATAGTATAAATTTCTACCTATATGTAAGTAAACTAAGAAGAAAAAAGCTGAAGCTGTGTTTGAGTGTAAGTAACGAATTAATCATCCATTGTTTACATCTCTCATTATATGTTCAACTGAATTAAATGCTTCTAATACGTTAGGGTTGTAATGCATTGCTAAAGTTACACCAGATATAATTTGTATAACTAATGATAAACCTAACAATGATCCAAAATTTCATCAGTAACTAATATTTGATGGTGTAGGTGAATCGATAACAAAATCTGTAGCGGGTTTTAATAACGGATGACGTTTTAAAATTCTCATAATTTTTAATTTAATTTTTATTTTTTATATTCTATAATTTTAGTGTTTTTTATTCTTTTTTTTTTTTGCGAACCCCGGCCCCGGAGGGGCTGGGCCTCGGGGGGGACCCCCGAACCCCTAAAAGATTATTTTTTTTTTTTAATAATCTTTAACCGTCAAAGTTTTTTGTAAACTTTGAGGGGGTTGGGCGAAATTTTAAATAAATATAATTTATTCCAAATTTTATGCGAAGCCGCGCTAAATACCATTAGACGTTTACGTTATATATAATTACTATGTGCGGACATAGGACTTGAACCTACATATGCTGGGCATGAGCCAATTATGTTACCATTACATCAATCCGCATTGGCGTTTTATATATTTTATTACGACACACTTACTTAGTATAATAAGTACATTTTAAACTTACACACGTGAATGTTCTAATAAGGTTTACACATTAATATAATGTTTATATCGTTAAAATTAATTATAATGATTGAATCTAAATAATAATGAAATTTTTATACAGTTTGTATATTAATATTAAATCCAATAATAAGTTTTATAGGATTTAACGTATATATAGAATAGAAACGTCAATATGACCCCTTTATATAAAATCTTATACAATATTAATGTAGCGGAACCCGAACCCTAACCCTCAGCCGACCCCAGGGGGTTGGCCTCAAAAATATATATTTTTGAAGCCACGTGGATATGTGATGACTCGATCTTCTTTCCTTCATGCCAAGGAGGAATCACTGGCTCCAGCCTGTCACATATTGTGTGTCAAAGAATCAGACCATCCTTCTAGAATAATCCCGTGCTAAATTTTAAATATATATATACATATATTTAAAATTAAATCTATTCCCAAATATTGGTATAGACCATATGATATATAAATGTCATATATGTACAATAACGTTATTAAACTAAATGATATAATAAAAAACATTATTTTACTTTTGTTTTTTAGAATAATGCCATATAAACTAAAGGAATAATAATTTTTATCTCCATCTGATTTATCATTATAGGCTATATTTTGTTTAGATTCAATTTTTAAGGCGTTTTTCCCTAATTCAAATATAAATCCTACTGTTAACACTAATGTAAATATGATCATAACTATTAAACCATATATATTATTCGCATAACTACTTACACTGTAAGGATAGATAAGAACTATTTCTAAATCAAAGATTAAAAATAATAATGCAAAAATAAAAAAAGATATAGTAAATTGAGTTCTGTTTTGACTTAAAAAAGAGTGATAACCACACTCAAACGGTGTTTTTTTTTCTTTATAAGGTTTGTGTGGTGCGAATATAAAATTTACTGATAATAAGATTACACTTAAAATTGGTACAAATATAAAAAAGAAGATTATTGATGTCATTTAACAATTAAATAATATAAGTGCTAATATATTAGCCATACTTAATCACTCTTGAGGTATAAAAATAAAGAATAATATTATTAATGTTAATATTGAAATTACACTAGTTAACGAGCTAGATAAAGTAATATTGTTAGCCTTAATATTTATAACCGACCCCGGCTCCGCTTGTTCAATTTCCGTATTTCTCACAATATTTGCTTTTAATGATATATTTTCTATAACCGGGTTAATTATATAATCAGATTTATCGAAAAAAATTTGTTTTACAACTGCTAAATAATAACATGCACTTATAACTGATGTTAATATAGCAACTAAAGCCATAAATATATAACCGCTATCTAATGCAGAGCTAAGTACCATCTGTTTAGCAAAAAAACCTGCTAGAGGTGGAACTCCTACAAATGAGAATAAAGTTATAGCTAAACTTATAGACAATACAGGGTTAATATAAAAGTATCCCTTCATTTGGCTAATTAACTGTATAGGAGAATTGTTTTTGTCTACCATTTGACGTTCTATTTGAGTATTTTTATCGGCGTTTTTTTCATTTTTCTCTACATATAAATATAATGAATATCCTACAGTAAGTAATATAATAAAAGCATTTAGGTTTGTTAATGAATATTGCATTAAATAGAATATAAATGATTGTATAGATTCTACACTGTTAATTGTTAATGCTAATAAAATAAATCCTAAATGACTAATTGTACTATATGCGAATAATCTTTTTATTCTAAATTGAGTTAAACCTAATACTGCTCCTACTATAAGCGATAAGAAACTACTTAATAATAAAGTAAAAGTTCAACTATAGTTGAATAAAGAGTTGTTTTCCTCCATTTCATTAACTAAGTCTGCTTGAGCTTGACTGGCAAAAAAATTAGTTGTGTAATGAACTAATTCTAGTAATAAAATAAATATTGAAATTTTGGCGAATACTGCTACAAATGTTGTAACTATTGTTGGTATAGCATCATATACATCCGGACTTCAAAAGTGGAATGGTGCAGCACTAACTTTAAATAAGAAACCTACCGACATAATCACTAGTGAAAAGTTTATATAATACGAATCGTATAGTGAATTTATAGATGTTAATATATTGTCTACCATGTTTTCATTTATGTTTGAGATGTTATTTATTACATATAAACCATCAAAGCTAGTATTACCTGAATTTCCGTATAATAAACCTGATGCTAAAAGTATAAAACAACTACTTAAACCTCCTAATAGGAAATAAGTTAAACCTCCACTAGTAGCCTGTTCTGAATTTCTGTATACGGCACACAGAATGTATAGACCATAACTTTGTAATTCTATTGACAAGAAGATAGAAATAAGATCACTACTGGAGATTAAGAATACTCCTCCAATTACTACAAATAATATTAATAATGGATATTCAATAATTCTAAATTGTTCTGACATTTTATTTAAAATAAAACTATTAAAATAAACTAACTTACAAAAAACTAATTTGTATATAGAACTGTATTTTTCACTTCAAACTTTTCTAGGATAAAACCCATTTAATGTTAAAATTAGACTAGTTATAATGAATAAAAATAAATGGAAAGTGTGAGTTAACGCGCTAGTTTGGTAAAAACCGCCAAAGAATCCTAATCCTTTATCATGAAAATCAGTATAATAGCTATTATAACATAGAATAAAACTACATATAAGAATAGTTATAACGATTCTAGCATAAAGTATAGATTTGTCTCGTCTCAAAGAAACGGCATTTGAACTTAATAAAAATAAGATAGAATAAATTAACATATGAAAGATATTTGAGTCGAACAAATATAATTCGCTTTAGCGCACATAACATTTAGTGTGCTTAGGCTTCGGGGCTCCCCCCTTTAATTTTAAATATATATATATATATATATATTTAAAATTTCGGCCAACACCAAGAAAAAATATATTTTTTCTCGGTGCCGGCTTCGGTTTAGAATTTTATATGTTTAACATATAAAATTTGAGGCCATCACCAAGAAAAAATATATTTTTCTCGGTGCCGGCTACCAAACAAAAAAAAAATTTTTTTTTGCTTTCAACACACACACACACACAGTGTGTGTGTAGTAACGAATGCTCTGCCAATTGAGCAAATCTTTTTTTTTTACACAGGATTTAACGCGGCTTTGCATAAAATTTTTAATAAATTATATTTATTAAAAATTAGAAGCCAGCCCTGCGCATAAAATTTTTAATTTTTAATAAATAGAATTTATTAAAAATTAAAAATTAAAAGCCGACTGCAAGGATGAAATATTTTCTACAGAAAATATTAATGGGGTAAATAAAAACTTTGCTTATAAGGGATACGGGGGAATCGAACTCCAAATTTATGATCTGCAATCAAAACGCAGAACCATCTGCATAATCCCCCAACCCCAAAATTTTAAATAAAAGGGGGTCTGGCGTTTTAGCGTATTAACCTTTATAACGAAGAACAATTAATGTAATTCTAATGCATCTTTTATATAACTACATGATAATACTACGAAAACTTGTGCTTGGATAAATGCAATACCTAATTCTAAACCTGAGAATGCTATAATAAACATTAAAGGTAATAAAGCTAAGAAGAAGAACACAAATCCTGAGTTCATAATATTGTATGTAAATCCACTCAAAATATTTAATAACATATGACCTGATAGTATGTTAGCAGCTAAACGTAAACCTAATGATACGTTTCTAGCTAAATATGATATAAATTCTATTAATACTAATAAAGGTAATAATCCTAATGGACAACCTGAAGGTACAAATAATGAAAAAAATTTACTTTTGTGGTATATAAATCCTAATATAGTTGCACCTAATACAATAGTGAAACTTAATGAGAATGTAAATACAAAATGACTTGTTGAAGCAAAACTGTAGGGAACCATTCCAATTAGATTGTTACATAATATGAATAAAAATAATGTAAAGATAAATGGGAAGTACATTTGTCCTTTTTTATCATTTATTTGGTTTATAACTATACTGTGCACAGTAGCGTAAATAGACTCTTGACTAGCACTTCAATTATTCGAGACTATTTTGTTGTAGTTGTTACTAATTAAATATAAGTTTATAAGTATTACAGTGCTTATAGTTAAGTATAAACCTATATTAGTTAATGAGATATTCGCATCACCTAATATTGGTGCGTCAATACTAAATAAGTTTCTTATCGCAAATTGATCTAAGGGACTGCTATTTGTTTCGGAGTTTAAATTAATTAAGTTTAGATTTGACATATTAAATGGTTAAATTAGTTTAAGATTACTCAGCTACGTATATCACGTTTTTATAATTTAAGCTATATTAAACGTTTTGTTTAAACGGCAAGTAATCGATATATATATTACCCGGAAGAAAAAAAAAGATATTTTTTCTTTGATTTGCGTCGTGTAACGCGATATAAAAAATTATTAAAAAGCAAAACTAATTGCTTAAAGGAGAGTAGTGTGAAAGTTTTAAAGCTGAGTAATGTAAAAGTTAACTCTAATGTTAAGTATAAAAAAAGCGGCAAAAAAATAAAAAAAAAAATATTTTTTTTATTATTTTTTTTTTTCTGCCTTTATAAAAGATCCTGTTTAACATCGGGTTATTATGATTCGAACATAACTACTCCTCAACCCAAATAAGGCGCCTAACCAACCTGGCTCTAACCCGTTTTAATTTTACTTTTCTACAGAGAATATCCGATTCGAACGGATGAGGTTTATTTAAACCCAATAAGTTTCAAGCTTATCGCTATAGACCACTCG
>Ga0115848_101136_pt1 | contig 11074 bp, 5 predicted proteins | sample InSIn3gowninarea_FD_83862 | JGI IMG/M metagenome (GOLD analysis project Ga0115848, IMG submission 83862) | reverse complement strand
CATGATAATCAACATATGTGAATATCAAACCTATCATCATAAAGTAAGAAGTCATCATCATTGTGTGACTAAGTAAGCCATGTCTCCGAATATCCTTGTCTTAAAATAGCTATGTCTTCAAGCGACCTAACAATAATAATATAAAGGCACAAAAATAAGAATAGAGGGATTTTATAGGGCATAGTAATAACAATATGGGGACAATAGGGGCACAACAATGTTAATAAGGGATACAACTACAATAGTAATGGGGTAATCACCAGTATTATAGGGATCTAACATTGGGCATATAGCAAAAGAATGTAGGAGCAAATTTCGGCCAACATACCAAAAGGAACAAACATCATCACACTTGAAGGTATGGAAGAAGAAGGAATTACAAATAGAAAGATGTGGTATAGCTCATTATACAGATAGAATAGACTCAAAAAAAACTGAAAGTATGAAATTTTAGTGTCCTAATTCTCTCATGAAGACAAGCCACATATATACATGAGTTAGAACCTGAAGAGTCATGTATATGTTGGTTTGATGAAGAAGCAGTGGGACAGACTCATAAAAATGATTTGATATGGTTCAGAAAATTATCAATTATCTTTTTTATCTTAATGATTGATGACTATAGTATGTGGATGCTATTTAGAAGTGCTTTTGATCCTCATAAGTTGTTTATGACTTGATGTATATCTAATTGATGATGATGCCTTGATATTTCTTATTGATATATCCAATGATCAAATTTGACAGTGAACATGTGGCACAGGTTCAAGGAGAGAATATTCTATGCTTCTAATAATGTAGTGTTGGAATTATGTTTAGAAGTCTTTGGTACCTAATGATTCTTATTAATGGTGATGATGCTTATGTATCTCATGCTATGTTGCGGTTATGAGTTGCCTATGATGATGATACTTGTATTGCTTGGGGTTACATTGTTATTCAGATCAGATTTATGGGTGATTTTGGATGACTTTTGATGATACATACCATACATATATGTTGCTTACATGGTGATATTCATAAGGACAAGGAGAAGTACAAAGCTTGAGTACACAACCTCATTATTTCATGATGAGCCACTCATTTCTTTTATGCTACTATCAGCATGCCTTCAAAGATGCATAATGTTCATATGGTGTAGTTATGGATGAGGATTCCCATAGTTCTTGGCTCTCACATGGTATATCGGTTGAGGATTGATGATATTGATGATATCAAGAAAGTTTTTCAAATGACTGTGAGCTCATGGTTTGTTAGATACATATTTCTATCTCTTTGATGGATAAACATTATGGTGGATACATGGATGATTACTTAAGTTGCATATCGATAAATACTATTGGTTGGCTAAGAGAATGGTGTTATTGCAGGTCACTTGAAGACATAGCTATTTTAAGACAAGGATATTCGGAGACATGGCTTACTTAGTCACACAATGATGATGACTTCTTACTTTATGATGATAGGTTTGATATTCACATATGTTGATTATCATGGTTGATACTTATCAGATGTGGGATGTTCCCTAGTGATGATACATGGTTGATATATTGAGGGATCTTGTGGAAATATCATGCAATTCTTGATGATGATGTTATGATCATAGATGATGAATATGGTGTTTTCACATACATATGACATGATGTGAATGATTTTGTATTACTGCTTGGACATGGAAAGTTATGATAAGGCTCTTTCTACTAAGGAAATGAAGCAAGTTGATCTTGATGAGATCAAGAGGATGAGTTGATACATATATGAGGCATACTTTGTCACAGGTTGATGATATTTACATTTTCATATCTTGGGAACTGATGATGGACATATACAGGTTATTGGTCTGGATGTTGCTGACAAATGCATATGGAGTAGACCATATATGGTGTATGATAGTTGCTGATGACTATGATGGTTTTGTTTAGATCTTTGATCTTTGTTATAAATGTCAAGTATATCATTTGATGTAAAGGTCATATAAAGGCCCATAACATGTCATTGTTTGTCATAGTATTTTAATGAGTCCTTTTTGGTCATATGATGTAATTTGAACCCCCACTATGCATGGGAAGGATGATGTAATATTTTTTATATTTAAGTCATGTATAAACAATTGATATATCCCCACTTGGTTGGGTGGATGAGTCAAATTTGGTATATCCCCACTTGGTTGGGAGGTTGATGTATGTATGAGTCATTGGTGATAGGAAGGTCAAACTCACATAGTTGAGTTATAGAGTCATGTTATTCTTTTGGAAAATATTTTTAGACTCTGCATGTGCTCAGGGGGAGCATGGACGGTTTAGTGCATCACAACATGTAGAAAGGGGGAATTTAATAAGATAATTCAGCATGTTCCTAGGGTGAGCATGATCAATGTTTATATTCAGTTGTTCAGATATGAAAGTTTTCATTTTGGTCAACCCTTTTGTCCTTGATATCAAAGGGAGAACATCTTGGTCCAACCTTTACCCTCAATTTCAAAGGGGGAGAGTGTCTTGGTGTTCTTGCCATAAAGTCCAAAGGGGGAGATTGTTGGCATTATAATACAGGTGTTTTCCTTGATGGAAACCCACATAGATGATAGTTCACAGTGCAACAGGTTAACTTATAGATCATACTCCAGAGATTGAAGAAAGGTAGTGGTTTAAGAAGTATATGCTGGTTCACTTTTTCCAAGTAGCGTATACACGCGAGTTAATAGAACAAAAGGAGTGTATATGTATACACACACTCCCATAGGAGGAAAAGTGCGTAAATGATGAAAAACCAAGGTTTTGGTCTGAGGTATTTGGTCCAAGGTATTTTGGTCCAAGGTATTGGTTTAAGGTATTTGGTATGAGGTATTTACCCTAGGAATTTGGTCCAAGGTATTGGTCCTAAGTGGTTTTGGTCTGAGGTATTGACAAAGGATCTAACTACATAAGGAGGATAAGATCAAAGGGATATGTGTGCAAGTATTGAATATCTTATGAAGTGTTAGATCAAATATGCAGGTTATGGGTTTATGATGCTTTGCTTGATCTGAACTAAGGATGCACCTATGTGGTTGATGATGGATGATGGGTCAGGATCATAAGACCTAAAATGAATTATCATTATGTGGTTTGATCATGGATAGTCTAGATTTGAATACTGACGCACGTTTTATTCTGCAAATGTTATAATCTAGGTATGACTAAAGTCTGGAATAATTGTGAAGTTTTTAAGTTAGTATTTGCAGAAATGTACACTCGTTCTCTTTGATAAAAGCGTGTGTACACAGTGGTTCGGCAAATTGAAGTAGCATATACATTATAATATGATGGTTGAAGTTGCAGTTTGTTCTGGTTGTTAATACATAGTTCTAGGTTATGCTTGTGTTCTGGTGACAGTGTTCTGAATGTTCAAATTGATTGATTGTGATTTGATTCACTGATGATGGGTTTTCATTGATTGATTGACTCAATTATGGTTGATTTAGATATTGATGATTGGATTTCAGTGATTGGTTGATGCAGATATATTTGATGGTTGTATTGTAGTGGTGATTGATTTTGAGCTTCAATGTTGCTGATGGGTCCAATATGAAAATTTGATGAAACGAGGCCTTCATTTTGTGGTGATGTGTTCAAGGAGTATCCAGTCTAAAAATTTATGAAACATGGTCCCTGGAGGAAGAGAGAACGTCGTAGCCTTTTGTAGGCTGGCGCCTACATACTAGTAAACATTTTGGCCAATACAAGAGCCAGGAGGTTGGAGCTCCCTTCCAATAGCAGCTGGAAAATGAGTGAAGGTAGGAGCCTTATGTAGGCTGGCACCTATGTACTAGTAAATGGATCAGCTAGTACAAGAGCTATGGGGTTGGAGCTCCCTTCTAGTAGCAGCTAGAAAACGAGTGAAGTTTGGAGCCTTCTATAGGCCGATGCCTACATACTAGTAAACAAATCAGCTAGTACACGAGCTAGGGGGTTGTAGCTCCCTTCCAGTAGCAGCTGGAGAATGAGAGAAGGTTGTAGCCTTCTATAGGTGGGTGCCTACATACTGGTATGAGTTTGTACCAGTACAAGATTTTAAACAGGTTTTTCTTATATTAAAGAAGACAACAACGAGTGGTTTTTGTCCTGCATTGGGTTTCCACTTTAAATCTTAGTGTTCATGTGTGTTTCTTATGTGTGATGGTTTATTCTGTTATTACTGCACATGGTTAATAAAGTACTGATGCACTGATTAAAGATCAACATATGATGAATTAACTGAATCATAAGTTTGTTGGATATACGCTGATTGCCTTAAATATAGTTGCGTGTACATGAAAGTTACCTTCATTGAAGTAGCGTATATAAATATGATTATGGAAATGAAAAATTTATCGTTTTGACTAATACTGATTCACCCCCCCTCTCAGTATTATTTCCAACAGAAATTTCTTGTCAGGTTTGAAGCATGTTGATCTAAATTTCTGTGAGATTTGTGTTCATGGAAAACAAAAGAGAGTCGGATTCCTCGGAGTTGGGAAGGAAATGAATAGTGAAAAATTAGAGCTTATGCATACAAATGTTTGGGAACCTACTCAGGTATCATCTCTTGGTGGCTCTCGTTATTATGTTACTTTTATTGATGATGCAACTAGAAAAACCTGGATTTATTATATTTGAAATAAATATGATGTATTTGATACTTTCAATAAATGGAAAGCTTTGGTTGAAAATGAGACTAGGAAAAGGTTGAAGTGTCTCAGATCAGATAATGGAGGTGAATATTGCAACAAAGAGATTGGTAGATATTGTTCAGAGAATGTAATTCATAGAGAGAAGACAGTTCCAGGAACACCACAAGAAAATGGTGTGTCAGAAAGGATGAACAGGACAATCATGGAGTGTGTAAGGTGCATGAGATTGCATGCAGGATTGCCTTTACAATTTTGGGTAGATGGTATAGATACTACTATTTATCTAATAAACAGAGGGCTGTCAAGTTCCTTGGATGGTGGCATTCCAGAGGAGGCATGGATAGGTAAAAAGGTAAACTACTCATTTTTAAATACTTTTGGTTGTGAAGCCTTTGTCCACATTAATAAAGAAAATAGAACAAAGATTGAGGCAAAATCAATGAAATGTAACTTTATTGATATGGTGTTAATGATTTTGGTTATCTCTTTTATGATTATGAAAAAACACAAAATCATTAGGAGCAGAGATGTCATATTCAATGAAAAGGTTTTGTATAAGGATCAGCTGCAGGAAAAGAAACAGGAAAAATAAAACAGAGAATACACAGTGCTTGATGAGATCACAGATAAAGTGAAGGTTCCTGAAAATCATAATGATCAACATCAAGAACAAATACAACAACACAATAGCAAAAAGAACCTCAAACACCTGAAAGTGGTGTTAGAATATCTACCAGGATATGTAGAGCCCATGAACAATACTCTCCATTATATTATGTATTATTGACTAATTCTGGTGAACCAGAATATTATGAAGAAGAAACGCAGGTAGAAACTAGGAAGAAGTGGGAGCAAGCCATGAAAGAAGACATGGACTCCATAGCACATAACTAGACTTGGAACTTAGTAAAGTTGCCTACAAGTAAAACAACATTGCAGAATAAATGGGTTTAGAGGTTGAAGGAAGAAGATGGAGGTAGAAAAAGTATAAAGTTAGACTTGTGGCGAATGGGTTTGCACAGAAAAAGGAAATAGACTTTGATGAGATATTTTCTCCTGTTATTAAAATGACTTCAATCAGAACCATTTTAAGTTTAGTAGCAGCTAAAGATTTGCATCTTGAGCAGTTAGATGTAAAGACAACCTTTCTCCATGGGGATTTGGAGGAAGATATATATATGTAGCAGCCACAAGGATATGAGGTAAAAGGGAAGCAGAAACTTGTGTGAAGGTTGAAGAAGTGGTTGTATGGCTTAAAATAGGCTCCAAGGCAGTAGTATCTAAAATTTGGCTGGTTTATGTCTAAATAAGGTTATACTAGATGTCACTCTGATCATTGTGTTTATCTCAAAAGGAAAAATGATGGCAACTATATTATATTGTTATTGTATGTAGATGACATGCTTGTTGCAGGTTCTAACTTGAAGGAAATAAATGTGCTCGAAATAAAATTGGCAAACTCATTTGCAATGAAGGATTTGGGTGTTGCAAAATAAATCCTTGGTATGAGAATAGCTAGAGACAGGAAGAATCACAAATTAACATTGTCTCAGAGTGAGTACATAGAAAAGGTGTTGAAAAGATTTAATATGCAGAATGAAAAACCAGTTAGTATACCTTTGGCTAGCCATTTCAAACTAAGTAAGGAGGTGTGTCCCAAGACTCAAGAATAAATGCCCTATATGTCTAAAGTTCCATATGCATCAACAGTTGGAAACTTAATGTATGCAATGGTCTGCACAAGGCCTGATATTGCATATGAAGTGGGAGTTGTAAGCAGGTACATGAGCAATCTAGGAAAGGAACATTGGATGGTGGTGAAGTGGATTCTCAAGTATTTGATAGGTACTACAAATCAAGAATTATGCTTTGGTGGTTCAAACATTGTTCTACAAGGATATTTGATGCAGATATGGCAGATGATAGAGATAACAAGAGGAGGACAATAGGGAATGTATTTACTCTTGGTGGAACAATTGTCAGTTGGGTTTCAAAACTACGAAGTGTTGTTCCACTCTCAACAATGGAAGCAGAGTATGTTTCTGTTACAGAGGTTAGTAAAGAAATGATTTGGTTACAAAGGTTTCTGGATGAATTGGGTAAGAAGCAGGAGTTGGGCAGGTTATACAATGACATCCAAAGTGCCATACATCTTGTGAAGAACTTTGCATTTCATTCCAAGACAAAACATATACAACTCAAGTATCATTTCATACGATCAGTGTTGTAAGATGGACAGTTGAAGCTGGAAAAGATACACACTAGCCAAAATCCTGCAGATATGTTAACAAATGTTGTAACTAGGGAAAAACTGATATTTTTCTCGGTTTCAATTGGTCTTCAAGTATGATGATGAAGATGAGAAACAACAAGGTCAAAAGTGGAGTCATTGTCCAACAAATGAAGCAGCGGTGGAGTTGCTATAATCAGTCTCCAAGTGGGATATTGTTGGTTGTGGAGCCTGATTATCTTCTTTATTAATAATTTTCACCGCATTGGACCCTACTTCATAATGTGGCGGCAACACCGCTCATAATATTTGTGCTACAAGGGGGGTCGGCTGCGATCTTTAAGAGCTCCTGCCCTGGCAGGGGATTGGGGCAGCACCCCCAAATCTAAAAATAGATGCAAAATTACCTTGTAAAAAGTTGTAATTTCGTAGTCAATCTGGGTTGTTCATTAGGTGAAGATCTGACAGTAAAAGTTATGTTTAAGTTAGGTTTTTTTTTCCCTAGAAGGCAACCCCTCACTATATATGAGGGAATTGTATTGTGTCTATGTAGATTTGTATTCTGAGTGAGAAAGAGAGATGAGATGTCTGAGAGCGAAGAGGGAATTATAACGGATTTGTTGTAGGTTTTATCTCTTCAATTTGATGGATAATATAAAAGGAAGGACTGGTTGTTTCTCCATGGACATAGCCCAAATTGGGTGAGCCGCATATATCTATGTCTCTCTTGTTTTATGTGTTTTCTGTGTTTATATATCTACAAATATTTTATGTGTTCCATTGCTCTGTAATATATAATTTTCTAACACTGATGTCTCTACTAAATGATTAACATAAAAAATACATTAGCCTCATACATAAAATAATTTTTTTTTATTAAATGAAAAATATATTTATAAATATGGAAACATAATTTTCAATTAAAAATATATATATCATTGTTGTGGAAAAAATACAGTCATACACCAGAGCTAGTGTGTCTTCAAACACAACAACACCGTCAATGGTGCACACATATGTATGACGCATTGATGTTGTTTCACAATTTTAAATTTTCATCGCAATGCATCACACTTATGCATCGATGTGCACATATATCCTTTTCATCCCCATGTAAGACCAACATATCAAGCACACCAAACATGGGATGGCGACTAAGAGACATTTTTTTGACTTTGAAATAGACTTGGTGATGCATCTTTCTTTCCTATTTGGATTATGTAAAATAAATGTCTACTTTAATGAATTTATAAGTAAATTATTTAAAGTAGACATGTCTTTATCATTGTGAACATGATGTAATATTAGATAGGAAAAATGTGAAAACATGAATTTTAATATATTTTTAGTTGTTCGTTAAGAAATAATCAAATATATTATTGGTTAAAAGTTTAAATCTAATATAGTATCATTTTTGTATCATTTAACTTGTATTTATTATTAAAACGAGTTAATTTTAAAGTAGTACAATAGCAAATACAAAACCACAATAGCACCAAAATATTATATCTTTATTACAAGAAAAAATTTCATTTTCCTCTTTAAGGGAGAACTTACAATAAAGCAAATCCCCAACTACAAGTAACTTCACAAGAATCATTTTACATTTCTTAATCCTCATTTTTAAAGAGAGAAATTTTTAATTTAAATTGGTAAGAGTTGCTATAAATATTAAATTTAAATTGTTTGAAATTCTCATAAGTTTAGTAAACAATTAAATTTTATAAAAATAAAAATTTTCAAGTTATATTAAATATAAATTAATTATAAAAAATTATGACTTAAGTTTTTTAAATTTAACAATAGATTGAATTTTATAAACCAATATTGAATTGGTTAAATTGTATTTTTGATTAATTTATTATTTTTAATATTTATATTAAAAATTGAATGAGTTACACATTTTCGTCTTATTAAGAACTAACTAAATTATTTTATCTTTAATTATTTTTTTTGTGAGAATTGAAATATTTTACTAATTAAGTTAGATTGAATATGAATGAACTATCTAAGAAATAGAAAAATATTAATTGTAATTTTACAATCATAGTGTCAACCATATTAAACTTTGTAATTTATAAAAATACCTTTGCATTTTTTTGAAGTAAGTTGGTTTGCATGCAATTTCATATATAAAATTTTCATAAAAGTTCACCAATACATAATCTATAATAAATTTTATTTCATAAAAATAAACATCATGATGATAACCATCTAACAAACATAAACATCATTTAAGATATACATTCAAATTCACTACCATCATCAAATTATATACACCTCTAGCACATATAAACATCATTAGCTAGCACTCAAATCTAATAATCTAACAAGGCATCATCATCATGATCACATCTAACAAAGCACAAACATTGTAATCTAACATCATTACCACACACGTTTATTGATCCTTATATTTAGATAAATAAATTTTTCATTTAAATCGATAAGAGTTACTATAAATATTAAGTTTAAGTTGCTTGAAAATCTCAAAACTTTATTAATAAATTAAATTTTATAAAAGTAGAAATTTTTAAGTTATATTAAATCTAAATTAGTTATAAAAAATTATGACTTGAAGTTTTTTAAATTTAACAATATATTGAATTTTATAAACCAATATTGAATTGGTTAAATTGTATTTTGGATTAATTTATTATTATTAATATTTTATATTAAATATTGAATGAGTTACACATTTTAATCTTAGTAAGAACCAACTAAATTATTTTACCTTTAATTGTTTTTTCTTGTGAGTATTGAAATATTTTACTAATTAAGTTAGATTGAATATGAATGAAGTATCTAAGCAATAGAAAAATATTTATCGTAATTTTACAATCATAGTTTCAACCATATTAAACTTTGTAATTTATAATAATATCTTTGCATCATCATGATCATGATCATTATCAATATGATCATTATCACCATTGTCATCATCATGATCAGGATCACCACCCTCATCATCAAGATCATTATCACCACTGTCATGATCATGATCATAATCACCACCCTCATATGATGTATTTGTCATTGCATGCCCTACATCCTTCATCACTGCCAGTAACCTATGAACTCTGATTTTATGACACATAGGAGACATCATATTGTCAACAATCCTTGTAGATATCCATGAACCTCATCTCTGCTTTGATATCTTGAGCCCTAGCATGACAGACTCCTGCGTCAAGAAAAACTCTATTCAATCATTAGCAATATTCCATCTAAAATCACAGACCAATGCTACAACCCCAGATCCCCACACCCCCATTAGGATGTGCCTCACCCTCTTGGGGCTCAACCATCTCCTTGTCTCCTACATTCAGTGGGGGAGGAGGCATGCCCCCAACTAATGTGCTGATATCTACAAAATATATAGTACACAACAATAATTAGACAATTTCATTAAACAAATTAATAAAACAATTTAACAAAACAAGTTAAAGAATGTGATAGAATAAATTTTAATCTAATTAATTAAAACAATAAAATGAAACTAAATTAATTTAAAGAAAAAACTAATATTATATCTATCAATTGGAGGATTAGCCTATGTGAAGGGGATATTAGGACATTGTCTTCAATCAATCCCTACGTATAGAAAAGCCAACGCAACAAATGCATGGCCATCCTCACTAGCCAATAGTGCTAGTGCCTCGGCAAAAATCTTGGTTGTATACTCTGGTAGGCCCCTCTTGGGCATCTTCTTCCCCCACATGTGCATCTAGACCTCAGTGGTCAACCTAGAAGGGTGACAATCAAATGTAGTTGTCATCTTTGGAAGCCTCTCAAAACATAAACAAAAAATATCTAAAACGAAAGGGAATTTCACCCTCCCTCGTCTCAGCGCATGACATCTATCTAAATCCATACAAAACTACCTGAAAAAAATGGAAGACCAGTTGATACAACGTGGCACCTGAATCAAAGAATCAAAATAATACTAAATAGGGAAACTAATGCACTTCCCATCAGTACTAGAGTGTGAAATGGTGGTGACTAATACTGAGAGGCACCTAACCTCATGTGTAGCAATAGGAAAATGTGTAGTTGTCCACTACGCACCTAAAAATCTGTTGGATGTACTGCATGAGGCCCTACATATCTCTAAGTGTAAGTAAGTTGAATCTCAACTACAACCCCATGGGGGAATCAGGCCCACTAGGTAAAATCCTCCAATTGATAGATATAAT
>Ga0115848_101133_pt1:0-10000 | contig 11099 bp, 3 predicted proteins | sample InSIn3gowninarea_FD_83862 | JGI IMG/M metagenome (GOLD analysis project Ga0115848, IMG submission 83862) | reverse complement strand
TGGTAATCTGGCCATAACTTGTGATTCTCATATCCGATTTGGGTGAAATTTGTGGCTCTGGAAAGAGGACTTAAAGAACTACAATTGTCTAGTTTAGGACATTTCCTGATTCAAACGTCTTCCAAGTCAAAAATGAGCTGAAAGTGGATTTATTTGCACAAATCTGAATCTGGCAGCATTTGTCAAAGTGAGAACATGGGCAGCCAAGAATTCAAAGAAAGTGGGCATTGCTTTTGACTTGTAGGATAAGCTGGATCCTTCCCCCATCTCTTATAAATACCAAGGGAATTCACATAACAAAGAGGAGGAGGAGGAGCTACAAAGACAACAAAGGGGAGAAACTAGTTCTTGGTTATCTACATGGCCAACTAATCTTTGTCTTAGGGTGGAGATGAAGCCTTAATCAAGTATTGTGTATTTTATTGTATTGTGTTGTTAATTTGATTATTTGTGTATGAGGATTGCATAATTAGGAGGATTGTATTATTGATACAATTGGTTTTAGTGTTTTTATCTCAAATTGTGTTTAATTTCTGTGATTTTAAATACAATGGTTATACAATGGTTTTCACTGTACATATATTTGGAAATTAAGATGATTCATGCTTAGACAAAATGAGTCGTGCTCACAAATTAGTTTAGAGTAGAGTAGGTGAGACGGTTCATGCTATATCTTTGATGAGTTATGCCTAATTTACAAATATATGAATTTTTCTTGATGACGTCATTGGGCTTGTAGCTACAATGAGTCTTGCTCATACCAAATAATAAATCTTTGAAACACATTACAATAAGAGCATTTTTACAAGATTAGTGGTGGATTCAAGACCCTAAGTATTTCTTTTCTTGAAGAGAATATAAATTTATTTTGCTTACATTACATAGAGTTTAAAACTACAAAAAATCATCTTTTTGAATTATTTTAGTATTCAGTTTTCAAAATTAAAATAATCCCAGTACAGTCCCTGTGGTACGACACCCGTACTACCACTATATACAAATTTTGCATCAGACGGGTAATTGATTTTGACACGATCAGTAGCTTTATGTTTTTAGGATGTTATATGAATGATTTTAGGATAGTTTATGGTTTTATATGCTTGATAATCCCTGGTTTACCAAGGATTTGAAGGTATTATCTTTTCTATCCTTTTAAATCATGCATAGTACACATGTTTAGGTTGCTGTGATAATTGTCATGAATTGATGCTCCCGTTAGTTAATATATGTTATATGAATGATATTCATGATAATTTGAGCATGTCTTAGAGTCATTTAATAGGTTTTAATGCATGGTTGTGAAATTAGGGTTTCGATAACCCTAAATTCGCACAAGTCTTATACAACATGTTTAGTTTAGTCTTATGGGTAATTTCTCATCATAGTCATTCTATATATACTGCATATGTTTGAATCATGCTAGGTATGCATTCATATTAGTGGATTTCTAGGTTTTTATGCATGTTAGTCAGGTCATTGCATGTAGAATTGAGTTAGGTCCTTAGTTATTCATTATTCTTGTTGTTTCCATGATTAATGGATGATTTTAGGCCCTGTTATGGTTCTGTCCAGATTAGTATATTGCATTCTTTGCATGATTTTGTGCACTTGTAAGGGTGCAAACAGATACAATGCTTGTCCTATTGCAAATAGGGCTGCTATGGCTTGAAATGGCTAATGTTGGGAGCTTTTGCACTCAAGTAAGTAGGGTTTGAAGGTGCCCCAATTCACCTTACTTTTCTTTCTTTTCTCTTCTCCCTCCTAGGGTTACTTCTTAATACGGACACATGGTCCTAATCAAAGGTTTCCTTTATTGTTAAAATTCTGGTTTTCTATCAAAAGTTTTCCTCTTGTGGAAGTTTTCGATTTTAGACTATTCAATACATTTTTTAAACAAGGAAACCTAGGGTTTTTACCATGGGTTTGTATTAGGTTGTAACCCTATTCTTTTCGAACTACGTGGACTTTGATCCATGTATTTCGCTGCATGGTACGTAGGCACTCTTCGTGAGGCTCAAGTCCGTTCTAAGATCCAAGTATCCTAGGCTTTTCTTTTCTTTTCTTCTTTTTTCTGTTTTGTTTTGAGATAAACACAAAGTTTAAGAGCTATTGCCAAGGTCATTTATTTGCGGGTTATTCAACTCATTAAAGATTAACAAGTGTAAGCCCCACAAAATGAACAAATGTGCTTGTGCAATTAGATATACAAGTGATAAATTTTCTATGCAAACATAAATATAAAGGACTAAACTAGAATTGCCAATCTAATGACGTGTGTTCAAAAGTTTAATTTCATGAATGATACTAGTCCAAAATTTAGAGTCGTTAAATGAACATTATTTGAATGCAAAATCATGATCTAGAGGCATTCATTTTTTTTTTTTAATTTTTAAATTTAAAATTTTTTTTTTTTAAATTATTTTATTTTTTTTTTTTTTATTTTATTTATATTTTATTTGTTTTGTTTATATCTATTTCTTTTTTTTTTTTTTTACTGTTAGCTGATTTCACTATTTCATCATGGATCCAACTATTTGGAGTTGTATTCCATTTGAAGTTGTTGAACTTGTCTTCCTGTGGCTCCCTTTATTAGTTGTGATAAAATTTGGCACTGTTTGTAAAAAATGGAAGAATGCTTTGCATAACACTTCTTTCTTTTTACATTGTAAGAATGTCTTTACGAACAAATTTGGATTTCTTGTTCCTTTCCTCAATAGTGAAGACAATTGTTTTGTTGCTTAATATCTTAATTAGAATGGCCACATATATAAATTTCATTCAGGATTCATTTTTTCAAGATATAGAGTAGAGTGTATTATTGGCCCAATGGTGGTTTTATCCTTACCAACAGAATGCTCCCAAACGCACAACTATTTTGTAATGAATCCATTTACAAAGGCATTTAAAAACATAGGGCCAATACGAATTGGAAACCATCTCATCTTAAAGGTATCTACACATTTTCCTTCCATGATATTTTTCCACTTTGATTCAAATGAGATGACTAGCCCGTAGAGAAAATAAGGGAATCAATTGTGTATAAATTCTCCATGATATGACTAGTCAGTAGAAAAAATAAGGTTCTGGTCTTTTTTTAAAGGCTCTCCCAAATTTTTTAATGGTTTAATAATTTTGTATTTAATTTATGTGGGTCTAGTTTATGCAAGGCAGATCTTAAAAGACACTATTTAGGTTGTGGTTTTTTTAAAATGCTATGGTCTAATAATTTTATATATACTCTACCCTGCGTTGCATTTACACTCTCAAAGTCTCAAAGTTTTTGTTGATGGTGGATGAATAATCACTGCAAGAAGCCAATGTTATTAAGACTCCAGCCAACCGTAAATTATTATAAGACTTTAATTACCTAGTTCCAATAGGTGCATATTTTAGATTTAGGTTAAAATAATAAAAGTACGTTATAATAGAACCTGCGATTATACTATCAAACCACTTTCTGCATTTTGTATTTGGTTTCACTCATATGAAAGCATTGTCTTCTTTTTAACCTATGAAAATTTGGAATTTTCACGATGAAAAACTACACATTGGTTATTTGATATAGGGTTTACCATCAAACTTTCGTGGTCTTTTGGTCTTTCATTGTTATTAAAATCGCTAAAGCTACAAGATTTTAAGTTTTTCTTAGTGGACCATAAGTCTAGCTGTAGTGTATCTTAGCATTTATTTACGAGCGAGTTGCTGATCCATTCACTCTATCATTAATGACATTAATTGGGAAAATACATTTCAGGGATTACGAATCATTATTTGATATATGGTTTCCCATCAATCTTTCATGGTCTTTTCATCTTTCATTGTTATTAAAATCCCTAAAGCTACAAGCGTTTATGTTTTGCTTAGTCGACCATAAGTCTAGCTGTAGTGTATCTTGGCATTTATTTATGAGGCAGTTACTGATCCATTCACTCTATCATTAATGTAATTGACGAAGATGGAAACAGTGGCTTAAGAAATCTCAACAATCACCCCGTTGTTCACTCTTTTTACACAATTCTTCCTTTCGCTTTTATAACTCGAATTCCTTTGGAACAAGGCCAAAACAATGCATTTGCGCTTTATAAACAAAAATGTCCACGATTCACCAAAGATCATGATCTAACTGAACTGACAGTCCAGATTAAATTGCATTGTGGCAAGTCACAATGGTTTTTATCTAGAGCTTCCCTTTGTTAAAGTCCCGATGTGATTTATTGCGCAGATCTCTTATCAGCAATTGCTACTTCCCTCCGACTTAAGGCTTTATCATCCCCACTCAAAAGTTTCGATGTGATACGTCGGCAATTGCTAATCGAAACTCATGAATACTTGGGGTTCGCCTTCCTTCTAAACAAACTTGCAATGGGATAGGTAATGGTTCACATACCTGACAATTTACAAAAGTTCCATGTATAACATTTCGAATCCGAGTTTCAGATCTGCTAAGTGTTTGTGCTGATTGTTAGTGTAACTTGGATTTTTGCTTGTAGGACCAAAACCATGTAAATAAACTTCTCTGATCCAATATCGGTGATCCAACGACTGGGATTTAAATTGGCAACAAACAATGACGTTTATAGAAAAGGCCACAATTTTGATTAACTCTGTGTTTTTCCATTACAAAGCATGAAAATTAAATAATATATAGATTTATGACATCCATTGTTCATATTTAAAAAAAAATGTATGTGGAAGTTGCACTTGATCTACTTAAATCAATAGCATAAGATTAGGTAGAGATGGTTTATAAAATGTAATTTTGTAGTTTGTTTTGAGTGTTTTTTTGCATATCAATATTGTCTTTATATTCATATTACTTTATCAATAAGTTTATATTATTTGTAAATATATTTAAATTACTCATAATTAACCTCTCTTTTTTTGTTGTGGTTCATGGACACATTGATCAACGGGAGGTCACTACGTCCACTGAAAAATCTAGGCTAATTGACCCTGAAGGGAATCTAGCCCTGCAGCGCACTAGCAAGGCCTAACCCCAAGGGATTTAGGCAGAATGGACCCTGTGACCTCTTGAACGGAAAGGCACTGAATTTTACCAACTGAGCTAACCCTTGGGGCAACTCATAATTAACCTAATTAATTGTTCACTATAATTGTTCACTATAAATTAACTATGTGGCACCATTGTTTTGAGAATGGTTTAAACATTTTGTTTTTGAAAGAATAGAATAATATAATTATATAAGAGAATAATGAAAAAAATCGTCTGATTATATTACATACATATTACAATATGTTAGAAAAATAAGATATGGATTTTATAAAATTATATTATAAAATGTTTTATTAAATCTCTTACTGTAACCTTTTTTTCTTTCACAAATTATTATTACAAAAAAAACATTGTATAATAAAAATATGTATAAGAATAGATTAATTCTTTATTTTGTTCAAGTGAGAGTGGGACCTTTCATTAATCTAGAAAAATGCACAATGCACAAAGAGCAGCACCAGCTCTCTGAAAATTCAATAGGCAGCTGGGCTGGTAGAACCCGAACCTAACTCCAAAAACTGTGAAATACCTGAACAAGACAACGGAGGAGCAGAAAACAAAACATCCTGCCAACCTAGTGTGTAGAGAAACTAAGAAATACTCATGAACAATCCTCTTGTGGGATATGGCCCACAAAACCTAGCAGAATCATTCAAAGAGGCTTTAAGCCTTAAAACCTTACCATAACTCAATACCGGGTTTTCCTTTTAAAAACCAGGAAAGATAATTATATCGGAATTCAAAGGAAAACACGGGAAATCCCACTTAACACCCAAAAGGCCAAACTTCAAAAATATTACACCCGCGATTATAAATATCGGTGGGTCCGCACTCCCAGTCCATCAGTACACCACTGCACTCTCCATTCACTGATCACCTATTGGCCCAATCTCAGCCATCGATTCCATGTTCTGATCCAACAACTTCCAGCGCATCGCACAATCACCCATTGGCATATCGTAATTCTATCTCTGTCATCCCTTGACCTCCCTCTATAGAGGTTTTTGATTAGATCTTGGTCGTTGATCTGGCACTCAAACTGACGATTGTCAGTGGCCTGATCAACCAACTTACAATACAAACCTTAGCCATTGATTTTCTCGCTCTAGATCAGACGACTATGAGGAATTTCGAGTGGACAAGTAGAATGAGGATTAATCGCCTGAAAAAATGATATTCTCTCTTCTCCTCACTGCTACGTGTTGCTTGATGAGTGGCATCGGGTGCTCACCCTTCATTACTGCTTAAGGGTTTGAGGTCACCCAAAATACCACTTTTACTATTAAAAAATCCATTTTCCCCTGCAAAGTAACTTCGCACACTTACTCCGTTAATGTCCATCCAACTGACGGTTCTCATTTCTTTTTGTCTACGTTGTCAATCTTCTGTTGATCGATGGATTTATGCTTAACCCCCTGTTTCTCTGCCATACTCTGTCTCTACACAGAACACTCTATATTTTCCAAGTTCGTCCGTAGAATAAACCTACATGTAGATTCCAGTTCGAAATCCATAGGATGATGGAATTCAGGACACACTTTAGTCAAGTGCTTGCCATCCTACCTGTTGTTTACCACTTGGTACTTCCCTCTGATTGGTCCACTTTCTTCTGTTCCCATTAGTCGTCTCTCTACTTATTTCTCATCCTTCTAAAGTACTCCCTATCATTGGTAGCTTGTCTATGACAGTCTTCACGCAATCTCCCTAGGGGAGTCGACATCCAGTCATATGTTATATTACTTTTAAAACAAAGTACTCCTTTTAGAAAAGAATAAAGCAAATATTTTCAATTTTTTCTAGAAAACTTTAAACACATTTTTTTATTCTTTCATAAATTATAATTACAAATATAGTAAAAATATGTATAGGAATAGATTAATTCAATAAAACAAATCTTTAAAAAAAAATTAAAAGAAACTTTAAACACCTTAATTAATATATGTTTTAATTCATGTGTTACTATTTTTAATTTGGTGAAAATTCTTTGGAATTACAAGTAAATTTGAGTAAAGATTGTTTAGAATCACAAGTAAAATGTACTTAGTTCCAACCACTATCATATTAACAAGGATTATCTTATCATATTAACAATCTATTGTTTTATTAATAAATAAGTAAAATGATTTTAGATTAATTCTAAATATGAAAAAAATTAATATATACTAATATGTTGTTTTAGAAATTTAGTAATATAATTTTAATTTGATATTTTTGGATTCATTATGATTGAGTCAATTATTTTTTTGTCAAATTCCAACTAGAAATTATTTAGGTCATTCACATTACATACATAATTAAAACATATAACTAAAATAAATTCACTAATATACAAAACAGGTAGCCATGTGATCTTGAATCTAGAAAAAAAACCAAGTTGTTCACCAACTATTTTTTATTGGTTCAAATTTCACTCTTACACAACCATTAACATTTCTTATCCTTAACAAAACAGAAAATTGTGTATGGTAGATTATTTATTTATGTTACTTTTAATTTTATTCAACATTAAAATGTTCTGTTGATATCAAATGCCTTTTTTTTCTACTGTTAGGTGATTTCTCTGTTTCATCATGGATCCAAGCATTTGGAGTTGTCTTCCATTCAAAGTTCTTGAACTTGTCTTCCAGTGGCTCCCTTTATCGGTTGTGATAAAGTTTGGCACTGTTTGTAAAAAATGGAAGAATGCTTTGCAAAAACCTTCTTTATTTTTACGTTGCAAGAATGTCTCTACAAATGAATTTGGATTTCTCATTCCTTTCCTCAATAGTGAAGACAATTGTTTTTCTACTCAATACCTTAATCAGAATGGCCACATATATCAATTTCATTTGGGATTCATAGTTTCAAGATACAGAGTAGAGTGTATTGTTGGACCAATGGTGGTTTTATCCTTACCAACAAAATGCTCCCAAACACACAACTATTTTGTAACGAATCCATTTACAAAGGCATTTAAAAACATAGGGCCAATACGAATTAGACACCATCTCATCTTATAGGTATCTACACATTTTCCTTCCGCGATATTTTTCCACTTTGATTCAAATGAGATGACTAGCCTGTAGAAAAAAGAAGGGAATTGATTGTGTATAAATTCTCCATGATATCCCTAGCCGGTAGAAAAAAGAAGGTTCTAATCATTTTTTTAAATGCTCTCCCAAAATTTTTAATGGTTTAATAATTTTGTATTTAATTTCCGTGGGTGTAGTTTATGCACAACAGATCTTAAAAGACACTATTTAGGTTGTGGTTTTTTTTAAACGCTATGGTCTAATAATTCTATACATACTCTACCCTGCGTCGCATTTACACTCTCAAAGTCTCAAAGTTTCTGTTGATGGCGGATGAAGAATCACTGAAAGAAGCCGATGTTATTGAGACTCCAACCAACCGTCAATTATTATAAGACTTTAATTACCCAGTTCCAATGGGTGCATATTTTAGGTTTATGTTAAAGTAGTAAAGGAACGTTATAATAGAACCTGTTATTATACTATCAAACCACTTTTTGCATTTTGTATTTGGTTTCACTCATATGAAAGCATTGTCTTCTTTTTAACCCACGAAAATTTGGAATGTTCACGATGGAAAACTACACATTGGTTATTTGAAATAGGGTTTACCATCAAACTTTCATGGTCTTTTGGTCTTTCATTGTTATTAAAATCCATAAAGCTGCAAGCGTTTAAGTTTTTCTTAGCGAACCATAAGTCTAGTTGTAGTGTATCTCAATGTTTATTTGCAAGGCAGTTGTTGATCCATTGACTTTGTCATTAATGTCATTAATTGGGAAAATATGTTTCATGGATTACGAATCATTATTTGATATATGGTTTACCATAAAACTTTCATGGTCTTTTCATCTTTCATTGTTATTAAAATCCCTAAAGCTGCAAGTGTTTAAGTTTTTTTTAGTCGACCATAAGTCTAGCTATAGTGTATCTCAGTGTTTATTTACAAGGCAGTTACTGATCCATTCACTCTGTCATTAATGTCATTGATGTAGGCAGAAACAGTGGCTTAAGAAATCTCAGCAATCACCCCGCTTTTCACCCATTTTATACAATTCTGCCTTTTGATTTTAGAACTGGAATGCCTTTGGAACAAGGCCAAAACAATGCATCTGTGCTTTATAAACAAAAATTTCCACGATTCATCGGAGATCATGATCTAACTAAAGTGACAGTCCAGATTGAATCACATCATCACAAGTCGTAAGGGTTTTGATATGGAGCTTCCCTTTGTTAAAGTCTTGTTGCGATTTATCACGTCAATCACTTATCGACAATCACTGCTTCCCCACAGCTTAAGGCATTTTGGCACCCACTCAAATGTTCTGATGTGATATGTTGGTAGTCACTAATCGCAACTCATGAAGACTTGGGGTCTGCCTTCCTCTTAAACAAACTTGCGATGCGATAGGTAATGGTTCACGGACCTGACAAGTTACAAAAATTCTGTGTATAACATTTCAAATCCGAATTTCGGATCTGCTAAGTGTTTTCGTTAATTGTTAGTGTAACTTGGATTTTCAACTGCAGGACCAAAAACATATAAATAAACTTCGCTGATCCGATATCAGTGATCCAACAGCTGGGATTTAAATCAGAAACAAACAATGAAATTTATAAAAAAGGCCATGATTTTGATTAGCTCTATGTTTTTCTATTAAGAAGCAAGAAAATTAAATAATATATAGATTTATGGCATCCATTGTTCATATTTAAAAGAAAAAATGTGTGTGGAAGTTGCAATTGATCTACTTAAATCAATAACATAAGATTAGGTACAGATGGTTTATGAAAAGTAATTTTGTAGTTTGTTTTGAGAGTTTTTTGCATATCAATATTGTCTTTATATTCATATTTCTTTATGAATAAGTTTATATTATTTGTAAATATATTTAAATTACTCATAATTAACATAATTAATTGTTCACTATAAATTAACTATGTGGCACCATTGTTTTGAGAATGGTTTAAACAT
>Ga0115848_101131_pt1 | contig 11103 bp, 9 predicted proteins | sample InSIn3gowninarea_FD_83862 | JGI IMG/M metagenome (GOLD analysis project Ga0115848, IMG submission 83862) | reverse complement strand
GCAACATGACAGGGGGAGCACATTGACAGGAGGAGCAACTCATGAGAAATTGTTGCCATTGATGTCAAAGGGGGAAAGTATACTAAAAGGGGGAGTATATTGCCATCAATGACAAAGGGGGTGATTGTTGGATATGGTTGTCATTGATGTCAATATGATGTCCAACATTGTTGAAGCAAGCCCCATGTACAAGATGCCCTAGCTCAAGAATTGTTGATGCAATCCCTAAACTTGAATGTTTGATATATGATTCCCTAGCATTATCCAAAACATATGATGAGACTCGTTACCACTCAAACCAACAGGGGACCTAAAATGGATTCTTAAGAGGGAAACTGCTAGGTTAAGGGAAACGATGGAGACTTAGCCCACTGTCACCACAACTAAGACTCCGATGGGAGGAGACCCGGGATTTAGGAAGTCACTTATAAAGGATAAATCAACAAATATATGTGAAGTGACCTCAAAGATCCTTTCTCTAGAATAGGATTAGGAATGGAGCTTGCTTGCTCTTTAAGCAAGGTACAATATTTTCTAGGAAACGGACGTGAGGATTTTGATGGTTAGGTTGAAGGAAAATGATTTGAAAAGGAGTTTCCTAATCCCTAAAGTCTTTATAGAACTTGGATTCCCAAGTTGCACTTGATGAATTGTCGTTGATAGGAAATGGGACTGCATGGGGCGAAGTAGACCCAACCTAGGTTTGGGGGGTGGAGTTTAGCAACCAATGATATTCTTAACCTGACCAAGGCAAAGGGAAAGGATCAAACAAGATTTTTCACCTAAAGATGTCAAATTGATTCTATGAGGTACTGGCCTTGGGAACAACAGGGCAAAGTTTGATCTTAGACCTAGGGATTGAGATATCTCGCAATCCCACTTTCAGAATCTCTTCAAATTCAGAGGAGACCTTGATGACACACCAACGCAATAGAGCCTAGGAGATTGAACTTTTTCTAGGACTAGTTTGTCAGGAAATTGATGCCCTAGGTGGTCTAGTGTGGCTAGACCTAGAGGAGGGAGGAAAAGGTGAAAGAATATGGTTTAAAATGACCACCTTTTGATGGATCAGTGCCTAATTCCTCTTAAGGATATGGAGCCAAGGAGAACTATGAAGATGGACTTTGTTTCTTGTTCAAGGAGGCTCTCAAAGTCGACTTCGTCCAATGTTAAGGGCTAGAGAAGAAAAGTGACATTAAAAGCATTTATACTTGTTGCAAATGGAAGAGGCTTATTGAGATAACTTGATCTCTAGGACAATTCGTTTTTCAAACATGGCCCATACATGGAGATGAGCTAAATAGAAACGTAATTCCACATTGATGCCATAAATGCATGCAACAATTAGCCCTAAAATAGCGAAAATCTCATAACCAATGTATGCAGCAAAATGAAAGAAAATAACATTAAAATTGCACTTACATGTAAGAGAATATATCCAACCATCAACACATTTGCAATATAAGAAGCTCTAAGATAAGAAGAACCCAATCCATGCATCAAAATTCATCCATTATCCAAGAATATCCACCAAGGAAAAAGTGCGAAGTTCTCTAAAGAGAGAACAATCCAAATCAAGTCATGATCCAAAATGAATTCATCTAACTCCTATTTATACACTCATTAGGATTTCGAATTACCTAATGGGCCTACATTAGCCCCTAAAATAAAACAATGTGCGACTTAACTAACTTTTGGTGACAATCCCACCAAACTGGCTCACAAATAAAATAATAAGCATCTCAAGAGGTCAAATAATAATCTATGCATGTGATAGGGCCCTCCAAGAGGCTTGATGAAGTCCATGAGTGCCATAATGATGAATAGGATCCTCAAAAGTGATGGACAAGGGGGTGGCCCCTTGTTCTCCAAACAATAAACCTGTAGTGCTCCCAGTGGGTGTGGGGGCACACCAATGACCTCATGGGTCTCCAAATGAGTCGAAGATGCCTATAGACCATCTATATGGGCTCAGATGATGGAATGAATGATGCCATGTCAACATACAAGTCTTGGGACACCTGGTAAGTGTGTGGTGCACCTGTGGGGCCAGCTAGTCATAGTGTACCAAATACATCTTCCTCATCCTAAAGGTGGATCTCGAGCAATCTCTAAGCATCTATGGGGATCCATGGGTGCTGTCTACTGCTGTGGAGGCCCATGACTCTGTACACACACCCTATAGGTGCCAATGTAGCCCTCGGGAGGGTTAGGACACCATATAGGGAGACCAAACCCAAATGGGCACCATCTGCAATCCTGCATAAGATCCAATGTGTCCCCTAGCCTTCCAACACAACAAGTCATTAAAGTAATTGGGTAAAAGAGCTTACAAACCATGGACAACAAGTGTACACTTCATAATGGCTTGCCCTTCTGTGGTGGGCTTTGGCATGTGCTAATGTCTCCAAGCTCCAAAGGGGGTTAGCCAAGTACCTTATTAGGTGGTTTCTACCTTTAGAGGGGATAGTATGTCCAAGGTAGATCCCTTAAATGGTGGTGGCATGTGATAAAGAGGTGAAATGGAATAGGGAATGAGAGGGGAAATCCTGGGCCACATATCGGGGCACAAGGGTAGCTAGAAAAAGGGAAGCCCACACTTGGTATATAATGTAGGAGGGAGCAATCGTGGTACATGAGGTGCCCCGACCTTGATTTTTCCAGCCTTCTTTATATGCCTTTTTCCTGTTATGGTTTTTCTTCGATTACCTGTTCGAGGCTCATATGATAAGAGCATGATGTGTAAGATATAACAGTGATTACCCCGTTTTGGTAGGGCGGTTCATTGACCTCGAGGGGTTGGGACAATCATGGGTTCCTGAATGATAAAGGAGGCTCATCTAGGGCCTATGGAACCAGGGTGATGGCCATTGGTATGGGGTAGATCTCACGCATTGGCTTTTGCCTACGTGCTAATTATGTTTGTCTCGACGATCTTTTGCATCTTGTTGTACATTTTCCTGTTGAATGTGGCCATTTATGCTTTTACACTTCTTTTCAATTGTTTCAACCTCTAGGGCATTGTTCCAAGCCTGACCCAAGGTGGGGGCAAGGGAATGGGGAGGCTAACCCTATGTGGACCTAGCGAGGAAAAGTGAACCCAGGTGGGAGAGATGATGAATGGGGTAATAATGAATGGAAAGGGAGTAATATATGTGGATAAGGGAGTGGGACGACGCAACCAAAGTCGGGGTTTCCCAAGTAGTACAACCCTAAAACCAAATGGTTAGTAGAGGAGATCCCACAAGACTGAAATCCAAGGGTAATATCCCAAAGAAGTCAAGGCAACAAAAGCACAAACTAACCCCACTCTTTCCACCAAATCCCCCCATTAATCAATGCCCAGAAGTGTCCATGATAAGTAAACCCAATACAAAATTACCAAATGATAAGACATACCTTTAGGTTCGAGAGGCCCACCTTCAAACATACGACCAATACAGATGGGTGAGGGACCACATGGCTAGATCAGGTGGCGGAGAAATGGCATAACGAGCTAGTTGAGGGCTGTAAGGGGCTGCTGGCTACCGTTTGAGGACCATCATGGAGGAAATAAAATTTCTCCTAGGGATATCACCCACAGAGTGGTCGGTAACAGGACCCTAAAAGGCTGCCATGGATGAACATACATGGAAGGATCCCTATTTATGAAGGTGTATATGTTTATGATGAAACCCCAAGTGCATGAAACCCTAAGTGCATCATGCATGCTAACATATAATCAACTAATCAACCTAAGATCCCAGACATAGATGCATACTTATTTGATTGAGATTCAAATGAATGGATGAGTAAATACTGTGCTAATGTCCAACAAATGAGTGCCACCAGTCAGTTAGACATTTATTTGCGTACATATCCAAAATCACAAAATCTAATGCTATAAGACATCTTCGCCCTGTGTTTGAAAAGCAAAAAACACACTAAAAGATATTACAATGAACAAGAAATATCATAGTGTCCTACACCAGGTCGGCTCCAAACTAGTTATTTTGGCTCTCCTGAAAAAGTTGATTGTTCAAAATAATCACAAACAAGTATAAATACCTGTTGGAATCCTTCATTCTGCTTACTGTTGAAAAAGTACAGTGAAGAGTATTTGAACATTTGAGCCAGTGATCCAACTCGGTTAGAACGAAGTGAAAGGAGTCTCGAATCAAGGGAAGGAAGAAGAGCTCAGATAAGAAAGCAAGGAAAATAAAGACTACCTAATGTTTGGCATTTTTGTGAATCCTCTTTGGTTTGTTTAGAACAGGAGTATAACTCAGACCTATAGCCTCGGATTTGTTGAACACGTATAGTTGGGACATGTGACTGTTGAAGAATGTAACTATGCTCAGTCTTCATTATTGAACTTGAGTCAAATGTAATATATTTGTCAAAAGGAATTTTTATTATTATTGAATTGACTTGTTAAAGCATGGGTTTCATGCTTGGGTCAATTGTCATACGTCAAGCCTCCATTGTAGGCTTTAGGATTGTTTGTTTGGGTCAAAGTCATTGGTCAAAGATTCCTCCATCAAGTCTTCTTCTTTCAGCCTCAAATAGATCATCATCAAGTCGACTACATATAACTGAATTCAAGTCGACCTCAACTTATATGGATACACAACCCTTCAAAGAAGTCATGTCGGCTCATTTCACTTGGAAACAACCATAAATACAAGTGTGAGGATTTCGCATTTAACCATAGAAAAAGAAGTTCATATTATCTCTCTAAAATGAATCCGGATATTACAGGTGTACTTCAGATCAGTATGGGAAGTGCGGATTAAGGTTCAATACTACTTTAGTTTCAGAGCTACCATAATATCATAGTCTCTATGCAATCACAGTTTCGATGTAACCACAGCAATAAGGTTTCAGTGCAAGCACAAGAAGAAGGTGTTACAGTTCGGAGCTACCATGGGAAGAAAGGTTCGGTGCCACTTCAATAAGGTCTCAATGCCTCCACAATGACAAAGACTTGGACTCGGTGCTACCACAAAACTTGGACTCAGTGCTATTGCAATGATAAGTTCTCGGTGTTATTGCAGAGATGAGATCTCGATGCCATGACTGTAATGAAGTCTCAGTGGTAATACAGTAAGGAGATCTCAGTGCCATGACAATGATGAAATTTAGATAGTATTACAGTGATGAGATCTTGGCACAACAAAGTGACGAGTACTCAATTCAAACATAGTGAAAGGAAGTTACTGCTCAGAAGAACAAACAAGGATGACTTGATGGAAGGAGTCTCTAATCTAGTTGTTAGGGTCTTGGTCGTCTCATCTTGAATCTACTGAAGGGAGAATTTTGATTGGGTTTTCCCCTATAGTGGGGTTTTTCCCTGGCAACATGCCTACATCACATCTCTTCTTCTATTTGTTCCTTAGCATTAATCTTGATGATAAGAAATGCTAAATCGAAAGAACTAATAATAATAACTAAAACATCACAAGATAATGTCATTATAAGAGAAATCGATTAACTACCACTTCCTTGGATTTCTCAACATGGAATCAAAGCTAAGGTCATGATCAAACGCAATTTGAAGATTAGTTGGGTGCATTTGTATTGAAGATCAATAGAGTGTGTTTACGTTTTTCCTTAAGATAATTTCTGAGCTAGATTATAGTGAACTAGTTCAACCTTTATTCACCATATCAAAACACCTTGAAGAAGAAGAAGGATTCAATATATGTAATATTCCAAGTAGAAATAAACAACAATATAAAGCCAACAAAACATGAAACTATAGCAAAGAGAGATATCATACATATACTGCAAAATATGGAGAACGCTGAGCCATTTTATTATATAACTGAAAGTGAAATGGGTACAAAGGTGATTAGAATGATAGCACCTTGGCCTGCACAAGGCAAGCTAGAGATACTCTAAAAAATGCTCTTGGAATGGCTGCTCTAGCTATGACTGTGTTATCTCCCAAAGGTTTCTGCTGCTACTGCTACTGGAATAAGATGATACTTTCGGGCTATTCCCTTGCTCAGAAAAATGCGGGACTTTGGGAATGAGCTCCTCGCTCAATACCCAGAAAAGCCCATAAGGGGTTTCCAGAATGGATGACCCTGAAAATCACCTCCCAAGAGAAATCACGCTATCCCTGTGAAATGTGCTGGCCCTGAAGATGTCATTGCAAATGATGGCCTCCTCCTCTGGCAAAATGCTGGAATAGCTAAGGGCTGATCCCCTCTTACTATCCCGAGTTGAATCCCCTGATAAATCTCAACTCCCGACACTACCTCCTCTAAGAACTGCGCTTCCCAAGCAAGTGTGCAATCCCTGTTGTAGATGCTATGGCTCTCACCTGAAAATCCAATGATAGAACTCCTCCCCCGAGCAGGCACTCGAAGTCCCCCAGGGCTGAGGTTGGGATCTCCGCTCGAAGACACCCGGTGTGCTAAACAACACTTGCAGACTTTGCTCAACAGCAAAGCGTGCTCAATGTCAATAGACAAAACAAGATGCATAATCGAATGAGCAAATGAAGGGCCTCTCTCCCTTTTTATGCTTGGAGTGCTTTCTCTCCCCGAGGCCCCACCAAGAAATGCGCTATCCCTCTTTGCCACGTTGTCCATCCAACTCTGCGCTGCCTAGGACCCATGCTGCCCACGCAGCCACTAATCCCACGCAGTCACTTCGACCCCCTTGGGCCGCACGATGTTAAGTAAGGCGCTTAAGTGACTTTTAGGAAGTGTTTTATTTTCCTAAGTGTGAGTTGAGTGTTCTCCTAACCCACTTTATTTAATGACTTAACTTTATAAAGTAAAATGGTCAAAAATTAATATTACCAGTTAGCTCCTGCTAATTGGGAATATTACAGTCCTCCCTGCCAAAACGTTGCTTGTCCTCAAGTAACTACAATGATGGATGCTGAAAAATCTTCTCACTCTCCCAAGTGGCATCCTCATTTGGTAAGTTCCTCCACCTTACCAAATACTCCCTGACTGTCTTGCTCCATAGTTGTCTCTCCCGGGTATCTATGATGGCCTCTGGCTGTAGCACCAAATGCCCCTCATCATCTATGGGTGGAAGCTCCTCTATTACGGTCACCTGCTGTCCCAGTGCCTTTTTTTAGGCAAGATACATGGAAGATGTTATGGATCCTGCTACTTGTGGGTAACTCCAACTCATATGCAACCTCTCCGATCTTGCGTATCACCCTGTAGGGTGCATAGAAGCGGGGCTTGAGCTTTTCGGCCCCTTTCTGCTTTAGTGTGGACTGTCGGTATGGCTGAAGCTGTAGGTAGACCAAGTCTCCTACCTCAAACTTCCTCTCAACTTGTCCTCTATCAACATACAATTTTTGTTGATGTTGTGTTGTGGCTAAGTTGTCCTTGAGGGCCTGGAGTATCTCCTGGCTCTCTTGGATCTAGTCTTTGGCCCTAGGGGCCTTGCTAACACCAAACATCACATTAGAAAAAGACCAAACATGGTATCCATATAAAGCATAAAATGGAGACATACCAATGGACATGTGATACGTCGTGTTGTAGCAGTACTCTCCCAAGTGCAACCATCGTAACCATGCCTTTTACTGCCTTGTCACATAGTTTCGCAATTAGCCCTCCAACCACTTGTTCACTATCTCCGTCTGCTCATCCATCTGGGGGTGGTAACTGGTGCTCAAAGTCAACTCTGTACCCACTAACCGAAAGAGCTCCTGCCAAAAGCTGCCCATGAAACGGCTGTCCTGGTCATTGACAATGGTCTTCGGAAGACCATGCAACCTGAAAACATCCCTGAAAAACAACTCTGCCACCTGAGCTATTGTGTATCCTGCCAATATGGCAAAGAAGTGTGCGTACTTTGTCAACACTTCTTTGCTAGGTAATCAATGACTACAAAGATACAGTCCTTGCCCAACACTGTGGGCAACCTTGTGATGAAATCCATCGATATGCTTCCCATTTCCCCTCTGGAATGGGTAGACGTTGTAGTAACCCTGCTGGATGGCTCATCTCCCCCTTGTTTCGTTGACATACTTCGCACTCCCTGACATGCTGGAGTACGTCCTCCTTGAGGCCCTTCCAAGAGAACCTCTCCTTGATGGCCCTATAGGTTTTGGTGAACCCCTGGTGGCTTGATAATGGTGAGTCATGTGAGGCACAAAACACCTTCTCCTTGAGCTCAGAACTCCCAGTCAAGAAGATCCGATCTCTGAAGTATATCACCTCATCCATCACCCTATATCGGTCATCTGTGACCTGTCTGTCCAATATCTCACAGGCAAAATGGTCTTTGGAGTACTCCACCAACAACTGAGCCCTCCAATCTGTGTCTAAACTCATTAAGGACAATGTTGCCGGTCTACGTGAGAGAGCATCGACCACCACGTTGTTATTCCCCTTGACATACTCGATGTCAAAATCATATGCTTGGATCTTGCTGACCCACTTCTGTTGTCTCTCCTGCAACTGCTTCTACTCTAGAAAGAATCGAAGGCTGTTGTGGTCAGTCCTCGCCCTGAATCTGTTCCCCACCAAGTACTGCCGAAACTTGGCTAGTGCATGCATAATAGCCAGCATCTCCTTGTCGTATATGGGATACAACCTCTCATGCGGAAATAACTTTCTGCTCTCGAAAGCTATGGGGTGGCCTCCTTGCATCAAAACTGTGGCTACCCCCTCTCCTGATGCATCACACTCAAGGACAAACTTCTGCGTGAAATCCGGCAACACAAGAACTAGGCAACTGCTCATCACCTCCTTAAGCTTGTCAAAGGCCCTCTGCACTGTGTCTGTCCAACTGAATGCCCCCTTCTTTGTAAGATCTGTGAGGGGTGCAACAAGTTGGGAGAATCCCTTGACGAACTTCCGGTAGTAGGTGCAAATGCCTACAAACCACCGAAGCTTCGTCACATTCTTCGGCTCTGGCCAATCCCGGATGGCCTTGATCTTATCCTCGTGGACTCGCACTCCATCCACAGCATTGATATGCCCTAGATAGAGCATCTCTGTCAACCCAAACTCACACTTGGAGAATTTAACATAGAAATGTTGCTCCTCCAATATGCACAACACAACCTCAATGTGCTGCAAGTGCTCCTCCCATGTCTGGCTGTATATCAAGATGTCGTCAATGAATACCAACACAAACTTCCTCATTTTCCCACGAAAGATGTGGTTCATGCAGGACTGAAAGGTAGCTAGTGCATTGGTTAGCCCAAAGGGCATCACCAAGAACTTGAAGTGACCGTAATGACATCTGAAGGCGGTCTTGGGAACATCCTTGTCCCTCACGCGAATCTGGTGGTACTCGGACCTCAAATCAATCTTCGAAAAGAACTTCGATCCCCTCAACTCATCCATCAACTAATCAATCCGTGGAATGGGGTATCGGTTCTTCATGGTCTTTTTGTTGAGAGCCTGATAGTCAATGCACATCCTCAGTGTGCCATCCTTCTTCTTCACCCATACGACAGAAGAAGCAAATGGGCTGTTGCTAGGACGGATGTGCCATAGTGCTAAGAGCTCATGAATGAACCTCTCAATCTCATCCTGGTTGGCCTTAGGATGCCTATAGGGTGTAGTGATCACTGCTTGGATGCCCTGCTCCAACTCAATGGTGTGCTCAAACCCCCGATCTGGTGGCTGCCCTGGTGGTATATCTCCAAAAACTGTGGCATATCTGTCTAAGATAGACTGCACATCTGGGTGTACGACCTGCCATGTAGACCCTGCCTCCGAAACACGCAACTCCACTGCCCACTCTATATCTCCCTTCTAGATGTCTGCCTGCATCCGGTGTGCTGAAACTGTCTATGGCGGATAAGTGTGCATACCCCGAATCATCTCGTGCTTCTCGGTCTTGGTGACCTTCCACAGCGTGATTAGCCACTGCACTCCTAGTATCACGTTGGTGGCCGGAATGTCCACCACAAAGAAATGATATGTCAGAGTGCAAGTCCCCATAGTCAATGCCAAGGCTGGCACATACCTGGCACACTGCATGGTTTTGGCACCTGAAACCAGTACCGAAAACCCATCAAAGCTCTCTGTTGGTATGCTCCTCCGCTCTACCAACTATGCATCAATGAAATTGTGGGTAGCCCCACTGTCCACTAATACTGAAATGCGCTGCCCCTGCACTGTACCTCGAACATGCAGTGTCAAGTATTTGGGAACCCCTCGCAAAGAAGCAAGGACTCCCTTGGTAGGTGCAAACGCTGCACCTCCCGCTCCTGGTGGTGGAGGTGGCGGATGATCTCCTCTCTGTACTGCACTGCTGCCTCCTTCCTCTATCTCCTCATACTCATCCTCTTCTCTTTCACTGTTGGAGAAAACCTCGATATAGTGTGCCTTCCCAGCGGCACAGCAATGTCCTGGTGCCCATGGCTCCTGGCATGTGAAGCATAGCTTCTTCCGCCTCAGATCTCTCCTGGTCTCATCATCTAAAGGCCCTTGGCTCTGGTTCCCCTTTGGAGGCAAAACCCTTGTGTCCTTCCCCTTCAACTGAAATGTCGGTCTCTGGGGGAAAGGAGCTCTAGTCCTGGGTAGGGCATCCTGCAAGTCCTAAGTCCTCCCAATTGCATCATGAAGTGTAGCCGGCCTCGTCGATCTAACTAACCCTCGGAGAGGCTCTGCCAAGCCATCGATGAACATGTAAATCATCCTGGCTGAAGACAAGTGAGGCACCATCATGGAGAGTCTCAAAAACTCAAAAATGTATGTTTCCAGACTCCTGGTTTGCTTGAGCTTAATCCGCTCAACAAAGTGCTCCTCCGGATCCCTCTGATCAAACCGCTCTATCAGCCTCCATGTAAACTCAACATATGCTGTCACCCCTGAGTGCCCCAACGTGGCCAACCCATGGAACCACCAATCATGGGCCTCACCCTCCAGGTGCAGCGCTGCCACCTTGATGGCCTCTGCCTCTACCATCTGATTGAGCTGGAAGTAGATATCCAACTTCTCCACCCAAGTCTTTGCCGAACACTTGGAGGATCCATCAAATGTTGGCAGGTAAAATCTGCCCACTATACGTTGTAAATTCCCATCCTGTGTATATCTGGCCCCTCTGTTCTGGTTGCAGGGTCTGCTCTCCTTCTTGAGCTGCACAAAGTCATGGAAAGTGAGAGGCTCACCAAACTCTCGCTCG
>Ga0115848_101130_pt1 | contig 11107 bp, 9 predicted proteins | sample InSIn3gowninarea_FD_83862 | JGI IMG/M metagenome (GOLD analysis project Ga0115848, IMG submission 83862) | reverse complement strand
AACTTATCCAAAGAGCCATGAGAGCATTGGGAGAATCAGAGCACGCTAGAGGGGCCAAAGAAGAACTCAAAAGGCAACTAAAAAGGTCAGCTGAAGGAAGTGGGCCAAGTGGCACTGGTTCTACTGCAGCATCAGTCAATCTGGTAGCTGCATCATCATTTTTTGTTCCTCGAACCACACCTGGTTCACAACCAACTATCAGTTCAATGATAAAAAGAACTGAAAAAAAACAAGCTGACAGGTTGATGGCAAAATTTCTCCTCTGGAGTGATATTCCTTTCAACATTGTAAGGAATAATCCATTTTTCCAACCTACTGTTGATGCTATTGCCAGTGTTGGCCCGGGGTACAAAATCCCTTCTTATCATGATTTCAGAGGCCGGATTCTTCAAGATGAAAAGCGTGAATGCACCCAAAGATTGGAGGATTTTAGGGCATCATGGGCACAAACAAGATGCACTGTTATGTCAGATGGTTGGACTGACCAAAAAAGGAGAACCCTTATAAACTTCTTGGTTAGTTGTCCCAAGGGGACTATGTTTATCAAATCTGTTGATGCATCTCATCAAATCAAAGATGCAAAAACTTTATGTGATTTGCTGGATGTGTTTATTTTGGAGGTGGGTGAACAAAATGTTGTCCAAGTCATAACGGACAATGCTGCAAATTATGTTGCTGCTGGTAGAATGGTTATGGACAGGCATCCTACTTTATTTTGGACACCTTGTGCTGCCCATTGTATTGATTTGATGTTAGAGGACACAGGGAAAATTCCCTTTGTCAAAGATATTGTTGACTCATCAAAAAGCATCACAAAATTTATATACAATCATACATTTGTGCTTAGCTTGATGAGAAAATGCACCAACAACAAAGAGTTGGTGCGCCCCGCCATTACACGGTTTGCCACGAGTTTCATATCTCTTCAATCCCTCTTGAATTCTATGTGGGATTTGAAGAGAATGTTTCTTTCAGAGGAGTGGCGTTCTTCGTCAATGAGCCGCAAACCAGAAGGAGAGGTCGTATGCAGACTAGTTTCATACCAGAAAGACTTTTGGGTGGGAGGGCAGGAGGTGTGCGCCGTTACTGAACATTTGGCAAAGGTTCTTCGGTTGGTTGATGGTGAGAAGCCCGCAATGGGCTATTTTTATGAAGCCATGGACAGGGCCAAAGAAGCCATTCGGGCCTACTATGATGATAAGGGAGATGATGGATTTCAGAAACAACTCCTTCTATGGGGAGTGATTGATGAGCGATGGAACAACGCACTCCATCATCCCATTCATGCTGCTGGGCTTTTCCTGAACCCTGCATTTTCTTATGCACGTGGGTTTGCTTTTGATGCTGAGATCATGGATGGATTCTTATCCTGTGTCCAGAAGATGGTGCGATCTCTAGAACAACGTATAGAGATCTCTAAACAAATTGAGACATATAAGATGTCAGGTGGCACATTTGGCTTTGAGATGGCTATCATTGATAAGACGATTAAAATGCCAGGTATTTTTTAGTTTGTAACTTTGTTTCAAATTTCATTGTCTCTTCAAATTCCATTTTTTTCTTATGTTTATTTAAAATTTTATTTGTAATTTTGTTGTAGATGCATGGTGGAAAATGTATGGTGGCAGAGTACCCCTTTTGCAAAAGCTTGCCGTACGCATCCTCAGCCAAACATGCAGCTCCTCAGGATGTGAGCGCAATTGGAGTGTATTTGAAAAAATACACAACAAGAAGCGCAACATGTTAACACTTAAACATAAAAAAAAAATTGCAAATTTTCAAATAAATTTTTGAATTCATTAAACAATATTTTTTTTAAATATTAATTATTAATTATTATTTCATGATCTTTGTACAGGTTGGAGTCCCAGCAACTTAATGACATGGTCTACGTCTACTACAATCTTCGATTGTGGGTGAGGCAACTTGAGAGGACACCTGATGTGGATGCCATCTCATTGGATGGGATTGACACCACTGCTGAATGGAGGGTTGAGGCCGAGAGGCCTCTCATGGATTCTACTAATGATTGGTTAGTGTAGGATGAGGGGGAGGACGAGGAGGAGGAGGAGCAGGAGGAGGAGCAGGTGGAGGAGGAAGAGGAGGAGCAGGAGCAAGAGGAGGAGGTGACACCGCCTACCCAGGCTACCACTAACACCAGTAGAGGACGTGGTCTCCGTCTACCTCCCGTAGCTCCTACTTCTAGTTCTTCAGCTTCTAGAGCACATCAGACTCCACTGCCATTTCCACCAGCACAGGCACCAGCATCTACATCTAGAGGGAAAGGGAAAGCTGTGACATTTTATCGCAAGAGAGGCAGAGGAAATCAATAGGATTAGACTTTCATTTTATTGTATATGACATTATGAGTCATGACATGATGAGATACATTATCATAATTTTTGTTGATATTTTAAGGCTGAGTTGGGACTCAAGTCCTCAGGAGTCAGGACATGATTCAATGTTATGTGTGATTTTAGCACTAGAAATGATATTAAACATCTTATATATTAGTTTTTTTATCATATTTATGTGTCAATGTATTTATTTTATGTTGTAGATAGTTTAGATATTAAAAAAATTGAAAAAAAATGAATATTTTTATACCAAATGCCTTTTTCCCACTTTTTTCCCGATTTTTCCGCTTCATTACCGGCGCCGATTTAATCCCGCTCGCACTTTTCACAACATTGGCTGTTACTAATGGCTGAAAATCAAAATATGTAGAAAATAAAATAGCTCACAGCAGTTCAAGAGAGTAACACCAGCAAGATTTCAACCCCAAAGTCTTTCTTTATTAGCACCAGAAAAGGTTTACAAGAGAGCTTCTTCAACACAAGACTCACAGATCGAATGACCTCTAGTACCCTATTTAAAGGAAAAAAAATTCCCAATGGCTAGTTCGAGTGATCCACGTCAAAATGATCTCAACTGTCGATGAGGATCAAGATTTCTCTTAATCTCAACCGTCAAATTTTTAATGCTTTTAAATAAAATTGAAAATCTGCATTGATTTACTCAAAATATTATTATTTTATTATTTTTTAGGTTTTTATTTTATTTTTTTATTTTTATTTATTTATTTATTTATTTTATATATTTTTTTATTTTTTTAGTTATTTTTTTAATTTTTTAATTTTTAATTTATTTTTTAAATGGATCCTCAAACTTAGCCTTTGGAAAAAATGACCTAGGACCTAGGACTTAGGACTTTATGAGGGGATTAGAACATTTTCTAACCCTCAAGACACTTTACGTCATGACTTTTACAACTTTACATCTCAAGGGGTAATACCCATTTGACATAGACCCTCATAAACCACCCAGTTCTACGAAACAACTATAATCAAGCATATTAACACACTAGGATTCTCCTAAGATTCTATTGACAAAATCCATTTAGACTTTGGGGTTAGGCTGAAAGAAAACTCTGCTGATCATGGATCGGTGAGACAAAAAACCTTCCGGAACATAGATTATCACTAGAAAGTTAGGTCCACCAAGGCAATTAACATACATGACTCATATCTGCTAAGATTATTTACAATTCATACATGCAGATTGGGTTTAAAACATAATATGATCAATTCGACAATGATTGTCGAATGGCACGAACATGTCGATCAAGCACTATCCCATTTTGCGAAGAAAAGGGGGTGTACTGCTATGGGTAGTTGACACATAGTGGTCAACATAGCAAATCTGAATCTACTTCGCCTACTTGATTTTTAAATTCCATTCATCAAGTTATTCTTCTGATTACTGAAGAAAATTACTTATGCAACCTACACTAATTAAATATTTGATCTCATGAAACAAAAAACAAAGCAAAGAACAAGATACATAGGACAAACTTATTTTGGGACACAATAGTCCCTGGTAAAACCCAATGCGGGAAAATCGGTGCAGCAGTTCTAAGGGTTTATTATTATGCAAAAGAAATATCTGAATACAAATCTAAGATTCTCATCTAGCAATCTTTTACAGAGAAAATACTGGAGGAAAATTAGAGTGAGTTTTACCTCACTTCACCCGACAAAATTTTGGTTGATCCGATACAAAACTGGCTAACCCCAGCTATTTCTATGCTAGCTCTAATTGCCCTGCGTCACCTTCTCTGCCCTTTGTGTCAACTCTCTTTACTGTTCCGGTAGTTCCAGTAGGTCCCAGCAGTTCCGGTAGTTCCCGACAGTTTCGGTTGTTTCGACAGTTCTAGATTCTATGTGACAAGCAACTTTTCTGTGTCAGCTCTTCTGGCTACTACGCTGCCTTTGTGTCAACTCTCCTGGCTGTTCTGGCAATTTCGGCTGTTCTAGCAGTTCTAGATTCTGCGTGACAAGCATCTTTTCTGTGTCAGCTCTCTCGGCTTCTATGTTGCCTCTCTGCAAGCTCTCTTCGCCTCTCTGTCAGTATTCTCCGAAAAGTCCTCCCGGATTCTCACTACCCCTTTGCTGCAAGATCTCCCCAATCGATTTTCCTTTTGAGAACTTCTCTCCTCAGAAAATCGATTTCCTCAATCTCTGTGTGTGTGTTTTCAAATGAACCCCAAGCCTCCATTTTATACTTTCCTATTGAGTCTTCGACGGCTAAGATTAAGTCTTTAATCAACAGCTAAGATTAAAATATGACTTGATCCACCTTCTAGATCATTCTAGTTAGCCTCACTCTCATGTAATAAAAACAATTATAGTTCCAAAACAATTAAATTAATTAAAATCAAGAAAGTTGGATCTAATCCTACCTTTCTAGATTGAGTTTGATCCTCATGGTTAGGAGTCAGTTTAGGCCTAGTTTGTTGAGAGATTCTCTCCAACTAGTTAGGCTCCTAGATTAGTGTTTGGTTGAGATATTTGCTCAACTATAGTGTCCAAGATAGATGCAGTATCTCGAGACAAATTCTCCTCGTGTCTTTATATGTATCATAAACATTATTTTAATAATGAGAATGTAAGAAATGTTGTGAGGCTCTCAGGTCTTTTCCGCCATGTCTGATTTGTGTATATTTCTGATGTTTATTTTATTAGTGTTTTATTAGTTGATTAAATTCCCTCATTATTTGATTAAATTCGTTCATTGATTAATATCCATTAATATTTTAATTTCCCTAAGTTTAGACTTAGGAACCCCATTAAAAATATTGATTATTTTAATAAAATATAATCTGGGTCAAATTTCACCAAACGGTTTCTGGGTTCTTTAGAACTCATGTGCCTTAGTCTCTCCCCCAATTTTCAAGGCTAGAGCACTTCTGATGCTAACAAAAACTAACATATGCAGCATTTGAGAGGGAGTTGCAGTACAAATGTAGCATTAGCTATGGTAGTGTCAAAGGTAGCAGTTCAGTAGCAACAGCAGCGTAGTAGTTAGTGGACAGCATTTCAGAAATCAGCAGTGTAGCGGACAATGCTTCAGAGTCAGAGCAGTATGCAGTAGCAGTGTATTCCTCGAGCACATTCCTCGCTAAAAGGGAGTGTTCATTTGAGGTAGCATCAGATGTGCTCTAAGCCTCAAATTTTGTAGGGAGGCTTGGGCACATATATTCCAAAGAACCCAGAAAGTGTTTTCGGAAATTCCACCTAGAAGTGATTTTATAAAAATAATTAATATTTTTAATGGGGTTCCTAAGTCTAAACTTAGGAAAATTAAAATATTAATGGGTGTTAATCTAATCATGGGTGAAACTTCTAGAAAAAGACATGGATCAATCCAAAATGATCTAAGCCTTTGATTATGATTTAATCTAGGTCGTTGGTTGTCCAACAGGAAGATGTAAGAAGGGGCGGAGGGTCATTTGGAAGACACAGCAAGAGAGATCAAAAAATCAATTTTCTGAAGTGAGAAGTTATCGGAAGGAGAAATCAATTGAGGAGATTTCTTGCTATAGAGGGGAATGATTATCTGTAAGAAGGAATCTCTGGAGAGTACAAGGCAGAGGGATGCCAGAAAGATGTCCAGAATGCGGCAGACGTTGACCCACTCAGTGTTGATGCAGAGGCAACACAGGCCATAGAGGGGAAGTCGAGTTTCTTGCTAAGGGAAGTCGATTTTCAGTTGCCAAGAGGCAGAAGATCGATTTTCTCAGCCAACAAAGGATCTGGAAGAGGGGCAGCATAATACCCAACAAGGGTGAAGCAGAAACTGCCAGGAGAAATGCAGTTCTGCGCAGAGGCCACGCAGAGGCTGATGCAGAGCCTCCAGTTCAACAAGATCAATGACCAATTCTCCTAGTGACAGCGTGAGATAATTTCACAATTATTTTGTACAGTATTCTCTCTATATTGGAATGCTAGTTGAGCATCCTAGAATTGTACTCAAATTTTTTCCTACAAAATAATAAAACCCTTAGAGTTGTTGCACCGGTTTTCTAGCATTGGGTTTTTCCGGGGATATTTGTCCAAAAATAACAGTGTCTTATGTGTTTGTATTTTCTTGCTCAATTTCTATGTTTTAGAATCATATTTAATTTAATGTAGGCTCCTTCAGTAATTTACTTCAATATTTCATGAAGAAACCTGAAATAAGTTTGTAAGAGAATTTACAATCTAGGTGAAGTAGATTCAGTTGGTTGCAGTAGGATTCTTGAGATTGTTAGATCTCGGAATTTTCACAAAACATCACAAGCAATTATCATAATAAGGAAACTAAGTTCTAATCTACAAGTCTCCATATTTTCCAACATGATATCAGAGCTAAGGTGCAAGGAGATTGAAGATCACAATTTTGTTAGCACTATGGCAAGGGTTATAAGGAAGGGTTTCAAGGTTCTTGGAAATTTCGCTACATTTGTCAAGAATTGTCTATTAAAGATCATCTCCAAGCTCGCAAAAGAAATAACAAATGGATGCTTGTTTTCCGCTTTATCCAGCAAATTTAAGGACAAGAATGTAATGGTTATTGACAATGGTGCCTCCAGACATATGACGGGAGAATGCAGTCAACTCCAAACCCTATCTAAGGGAAACTCATCTCACTCTATCGAACTTGGAGACAACAAAAGCTATCCAATGAAAGGCGTTGGATATACATCATTGAATCTCGAGTCAGGTGGAAGCATTCACCTCAACAACATCTTATATGTTCCAACTTTGAAGAAAAATTTACTTTCTATTTCTTGTCTAGAGGATAAGGGTGATAAGAGTTACTTTTGTTGATAGAAAGGTTTTGGTTTGGGGTAAGGGCTCTAGTATTAATGAAGCAAGGGTGATCGGGACTTGTGAGGGGACATTGTATAGACTCTATAAACCTCTAACTCAAGCCCTAATTCACTTAGAAGTGAGTCCTTCCGAACTATGGCATAGAAGGTATGGACACCTTCATTATAAAATTTGGCCATCTCTGAGTCAAATGGTCAATGGCATCCTTGAAATAAAGGAAGATCATGGAAGAATCTGTATGGGATATGCTCTAGGAAAGAATGTAAAGAAACCATTTACAAGTAGTGATACCAGATCTAAGGAAATTTTAGATCTCATACACTCGGATGTATGTGGACCTATGGTTGTAAAATCTCTTGGTGGGCATCAGTATTATGTAAAATCTCAAGAACAAGGATGAGGTATTTGAAAAGTTTCAGGAATTCAAGAACGAAGTGGAGAATCTAACCGAGAGAAAGATCAAAATTATAAGGTCACACAATGGTGGAGAATACACCTCTAAAGAGTTAATGGCTTTCTAAAAGGAAGCAAGAATCAAGAGGGAGCTCATTGTTCCCTATAATCCTGAATAAAATGGTGTGGCAGAAAGGAAGAACCGTACTATTGAAGAATGTGTCAAGGCTATGCTACATGATCAAGATCTCCCTCAATTCCCATGGGGAAAGGCATACATAACAACTATCTACTTACAGAATCGAAGTCCTCACAGGATTCTTAACAACATGACTCCGAAAGAAGCATTTACAGGAAAGAAGCCAAGTGTGGATCATCTTCGGATATTTGGGTGTCCTATGTATATTCATTTACCTAAGGACAATAGGAAGAAGATGGTCCCTACCAGTCTAAAGGGCATCTTTTGGGATATTGTGCTTGATCAAAAGCATATGGAATCTATAAAAAAAGGATCGTCGAATTGAGGTGACCAGGGATGTCATCTCTGACGAGAGCATAGATTTTAAGAAATCAAGGAATGTTCTAGTTGACTCTGATGGAGAAGAGATACCTATCTTTGAGCATACCTCTAGGGATAATGATTGCCAAGAACCAGAACCTGCTCAAAAGAGAGGGATAGAAGGATTTTTCTTTTTATCCATGAACAAGGGTAAGAGGAGATCTCAAATGTGTATATTTCTTGATCCTTCAAGATGCCTTCAAAAACCCACTCCTCAAGCCTCCACAAGAAATTGCACAAACACCGAGAGGAAGATCATATCATATGCAAGAGAAATAAATCACAAAATTAGTCAGAGTATACACTTTAGAAATACAAATGCAGACTACAAAAGGATGAGGACAACTTCGCTCTTGTGCAAACAATAAGGGACTAACCCTCTAATACGCTCTTGGAAAGCTAGATGAACCAATAAAAGCACATAAATAAGGCAAGTCGAATTAAAATTGATAATATTAGCGAGATATGGTAGGAAACTCCCTCTTTAATTTTTCGATCAGCCTTTGAGAAGATTCGATGTGGATTCTTGCACCCTTCGACTTGGGAGTGGATTCATTCAACCAAAAACTTACCTCACACTCAAGCTTTGCTTCACCGAAAGAAAGATCTTCTACACAATTGACAAAAAAATTGTTAGATCCAGAAGGAACTAGACTACACAATGAAAAAGAAGGATAGGGGTTCAACCAAAAACCTTTCAGTGCTTCTCCCTATAGAGCGGACGTCTAGCTCAGAAATTAATGCAAGATAGCCTACATCAATTAATCCAAACCCTAGCAAATGGAAATAACAAATCGATTTTGCACAAGTAGAGCATTAAGCATAAACTGAAACAATTATACCTCAGAAGTTGAAGAATAACACGCATAAAATAACCCCCAAAGTCTTTTGCTTTATTAGATCATGAAAGCACGGAGTACAGAAATTTTCAAAGTTTCACTAGCCCAGCAACTCGATTTAGAATGATTACAAATGAGGATCCAATGGCTCAATTTATAGAGAAATGGGAGTAGATCCCAATGATGGAATTCATATCCAAGTGATCTAGGTGGTGATCCCAATGCAATTCATCTTGATCCCTTCAAACAATTTGAACCCCTTTTAGAGGCCCTGCGCAATCCCTAAAGAGATAATAGTTATAACAGCTGGAATAATGGGTGGAGTAGTGGCAATTAAATGTTGGAGTAGTGGGAGACCCATTTCCAACTCATCCCAAGTCAAACTTAACTAGAACTTAACCAAAATCCCCATCAAATCTTGGAACTCCAATTAACATCCTTAAAAAGTGTGAGTTTCTAGGAGAACTCTCGGTCCCTCTATAAGTTCAATTAAATAACATTTTATTAGCTCTTTTAATAACACAATATGAGGTATGAGGATTGTGTTATTAAAAGAGCTAATAAAATGTTATTTATTTATAAATTATTTATTTTAAATCTCCCCATAATACTCTTTCCTATTTTCCGAACATATATGAAGTAACATCTATAATCTAGCAATAATGAAGTAACATTTTAACTCTTTTAACATTAGACAAAGAAATTAAATTAAATCAAAATAAGAACTAGAGATTATAAATGTAATTTATTACACTAAGTTAAAAACATAAAGGTAGTAATAAAATTAATTACATCATAATTTTAGTATTAAAATTAATATAAATCACATTAATAATTTATTAACAACAATTAAAAATCCATAAAACATTATTAAACTATAATAGAATACATAGAAAGAATTAAAAATGAAAATAAGTAATTTATTAAATAACAAATAATGAATTAATAAAAATTTATTATCTCCCCGGATGCGGGTGTTATGTAAGAGAAGACGGGCGAAAGAAGGTTGCCACATGCCAGCCCATGGCCATCACGTGGCAGCAGTAAAGTCCAAAGCCATCAGACATAGCTGGTACAAGGAAGGGCGGCAGGCAAGAATTAATGTCCCGCGAGGCAACCTGGCTCAGGTGACGGCAACAGTTATGGCGGGGGAGATTCGAAGCAATGCTGGTGAGGTTTTAAGGGAGATTGTAGTATGGGAGCAGAGAATGTTTAGGGTTCTACAGATATCTGGCTTCTCCATCTCTGCTGGGATTGTTTATCCATCTATCTGGTGCATCCTGCATACGGGGTTGAACGCTGGAGGTCAAGTTGCTGGGGGCCTAGCTGTAGGGGACTGGTACTGGCATGTGGGCGTTTGGAACATAGTTCTTCAGCACCCTGTAAGGATGGTGAGACCTCGACAGCGCATGCTTAGCCGCCGAGGTACCTCCAGGGGGGTTTCTACGCGCAGTCAAGCAGCGAACAATGCTGGTCATTGTTGCCATTGTCACCTCGCTCGTTCTTCTCGCACCAACCCCCTCCAATCCGGCCAATTCATGGACGCAGAGGCTTCGAGTTCGAATGATCTGCCTGCCTTTGGGTCGGCCATTTTCAATTTCAGTAGTGCCATGAACAATCCGCGGATCAGCGCGCATGTTTCAGTTTTGTTCATAGAAAATGCCAAGGAAGACAAGGACGCCCTGGGAGCACAGGGGAAGGTGATGAATGAAAATCAGCAACATGAAGCAGGGGTCTCCGAAGCAGTGAAGGAGCAAAAGGGCAAGGTTGTGGCCTCAACACTGGAAGATGCTGAGCAACGTGGGCAGGACAAGAAGTCTGGAACACGCAAGGAGGAGGACACCTATCCCACCGAGGCTGAAGAAGAAACCTATGGCTGGTGCCGGATCATGGAGGAGCCAATGGAAGACTGAGGAAGCCTGCGCATAAGGTTTCTATGGCCTTCTGTTTGGTCTTTTGCTGTCTGGTTTTATTTTGTCTGTGTCAAAGTATCAATGTGTCTGTTCTCTTTCGTGTCTGTGTTGAGGTCTATCTCCAAGTCTCTGAATTTTGTGTTTTATTTCTCTTGCATATGATATGATCTTCCTCTCGGTGTTTGTGCAATTTCTTGTGGAGGCTTGAGGAGTGGGTTTTTGAAGGCATCTTGAAGGATCAAGAAATAT
>Ga0115848_100898_pt2 | contig 11141 bp, 10 predicted proteins | sample InSIn3gowninarea_FD_83862 | JGI IMG/M metagenome (GOLD analysis project Ga0115848, IMG submission 83862) | reverse complement strand
AAGAGACCTCCAACCTCATTTGGCACATTCACAACACATCATTCTTCTCTCTCTTCATCTAATTGAGTCATACAAATCACAGGCAATCTTGTTTCATCTCACACGTGAGTTTTTAGAGGACAGCTTGATTGGGCGTTCACCTTTTGTTTCAGCCTGATTTGACTAGTGTTGACCAAGCCTTGTTTGACCACATTTGACTGCATTTTGTGGGAGAATATTTGTTTGAGCAGGCCGCATATTATGGCACAGGTACCCATATTTTCTAGGAAGGTTGACATGTGTTGACCGCAGGCTTGTTTGACCGTATGGTTGATTTTTGTTTGACCAAGACTGACCGCTCCAAAGTTGACTGTTTTTGCTATTGTTTGACTATCAAGAGAGGCTGAGTTCCTCTCTCCTTTGACCGAGTTGTTATGGAAGAGTTTGACCAGACTTTGACTGTTGTTGACTTTCTAGTTAGGGCAGAATTTGACTGATGTTGACTGAGGGCAGAATTGCAGATTTGACTAGGTTGTTTTGGACAGTGGTATTGGATCATCAAATTGGCAAGTCAATTTTGACTTTGACTTTGTATTATTGTACTCTCTCTCTCTGCTGAACATTTGATATTTATAATAAGAAGAATTATCAAGGGTTTTCCCCATCTTGGGGTTTTTCCCTGGCTTGAGCCAAATTCTTGTGTTCTTTTGTCTTGGCTTTTCTTCTGCACTTTATTGTTTATGTTCTATCTACATTTACTGTCAATGTGAATTACCGATTTATGTGATTGCTATTGGAAATTAAGTGGACATTATCATTGGGATAATGAAGGACATTGAAGTAATTGTTGCCGGCATAGAACATACTATTGTTATCTAAAATTAACATGAAATCAGAGCTCAGGGGAGGACAAGCCCAAGCAAGAGAGAAAAGCAATCACTAAGATATACGTTGGACAAAATTTATTGGATAAGTCTCCGTGGCCTCTACATCTTACTTCAAGACTAAGGACAAGCTCAATGACAAATCTGGCTATCATGCATGGAAGATGACTTTGGACCTGACTTTGGAAGAGCATGAAGTATTGGACTATGTGCAAGGAAAAGTGGTGGAGCCTCCTTCAAATGCATTTGTTGCTGCGAAAAAGAAATATAGAAAAGGTAAGGTCAAAGTGAACAAAATTATAATTGAATCCGTTCAAAATCATTTGGTTGCCTATATTTCCGATTTGGGAACTTCTAAGGAAATGTATGATAAGTTGGTTGGGATGTTCAAAGTGAACAATGAAAGTCAAGTTCTCTTTCTTAAAAACAAGTTAAAGGATATCAAGATAGATAAAGGGGAGTCTATCCAATCCTACTTCATGAGAATAACTCAAAACAAGAATGACATGCTATCTATTGGAGAAGTTATTGTTGACAGGGAACTCACTCATTGCTCTTGGAGGTCTTTCAAGACCATGGGATATATTTACCACCACCATTCTCAACAATGACAGGACACCTGGTTTTGATGAGTTATTGACTAGATGCACTCTAGAGGAAATAGGGACGATGGAAAGAGATAAATCCAACGATGGAAATGAACCTACTGCCTTCTCCGCACATGCTAAGAGGAAGAATGATGTTGGTCCAAGGAGACAGAGTCAAGGATCTAAGAAGGGATTCAAAGGAAGAGGCAAAGGAAGATGCTACAATTGCAACAGGTTTAGCCACTATGCTAGAGAGTGTCCTCACAAGAAAAATGCTCCAAGGAATGACAATAGAAACAACAACAATTTTAAAAGCAATGGCAATCAAAGGAACAACAGGGATAACAACAAAGGAAAGAGGAATGCTCTCGTTGCTCGAGAAAGAAATAGTCAACCTCCCAAGAAGACAAGAAATGCCAAGTATAATGAAAGTAATGTTGTAGAAAAACAAGATGAGTTCTATCTTATTTCTGCTCTATCTACTGCCTCTCCTCCAGATACTTTGGATCATTGGTTAATTGATAGTGGAGCCTCAAGGCACTTCACTGGATACAAGGAGGCCCTCTCATATTTAGTCGAGAAGAAAACTAATCTAAAGATCATACTTGGAGATAATGCCACCTACCCCGTGAAAGGGATAGGAACTATCACTCTTCACTTGAATTACATTCAAACCATACATCTACAGGAAGTGTTGTATGTGTCTGATTTGAAGAAGAACCTGGTGTCTATTTCAGCGATGGAAGACAAAGGCTTCAAGGTAGCATTCATTGATGGAAAGGTATGGATTTGGCATAGAAACCCTAAAGATGTTTTTACTCTTGGATTTAGGGTTGATGGTCTCTATCAAGTTGGTGGAAGTCCTTTGGGAGCTTTTGCAAGTGATACTTCTCTTCAATGCGAGCTATGGCACCGAAGATTTGCCCACTTACATTACAAAGCCTTACCTGGGGTAAGGAAGATGGTCACAAGGATACCCAAGTTGAACATAAACCCTGAAAGAGTTTGTCAGAGATGTGCAACTGGGAAACATACAAAGGGAACACTCCCTTCTAATGAAAGCAAGATAACTGATATTCTTCAATTGATCCATTCTAACCTATTTGGTATCTTGCCCGTAACTTCATTAGGAGGATACTCATATTATGCATTTTTTGTGGATGACTTCTCACGCAAAAGTGGATTTATTTTTTGAAGGAGGAGGATGAAGTGTTCAAGTGGTTCCGTCCTTTCAAGGCATTGGTAGAGAACCAAATAGGGAAGAAGATCAAGACGTTGAGGACTGACAATAGAACCGAATATGAATCCAATGAATTCAATGACTTTTACAGAGTGGTTGACATTAAGAATGAGACAATTGTTCCATACACTCAAAAGCAAAATGGTGTTACTGAAAGAAAGAATCAAACAATCATGGAACCCACCTGTGCCATGATCTATGATCAAGGTCTACCGAAATTCTTGTGGGGAGAAGCTGCCAACACCACTGTATATGTTCAAAATAGAAGCCCTCATCCAGCTTTGGATTTCAAGACACCCGAAGAAGTTTTCATTTGTAAGAAACCTAATGTTTCTCATTTTATAATCTTTGGTTGTCCTGCGTATTTTCATGTGCCTAAAGAGAAAAGAAATAAGTTGGAAGCATCTGGGAAGAAAGGTATATTCGTTGAATACAATGAAAATTCAAAGGCATATAGAATTTATGTGCCTGGTCAAAGAGATGTGGAAGTACGCAGAGATGTTACCTTTGATGAAGACATTGCCCTCAAGAAAGTCGAAGATCTCCCCATCTCAAGGAAGGACGATGATGATGCTGCTGAAAAACAAGAACCTTCAATGAATGAGCCTATGCCCAATGTTGACGACCCGATGGTTCCTCTTGGTCCACCTCCTGATGATCCCTCTACCTCAAGGAAAAGACCACTATGGCTCAAGGGTACACTTCAGGGTGTTGAAAAGCATACCGCTCCAAGAGGGACATTTCGCGAAAGTAAGAAGTCGAACAGGTATCAAGGGTACTTGGTTGCCATGAGTACTATTATTCAAGTTGAACCTTGCACGTCCAAAGAAGCCATAAAGCACCAAGAATGGAAAGATGCGATGAATGAGGAATACAAATCAATCATGAAAAATGACATCTGGGAAGTGATGCCTAGACCTAAGGACAAGTCTGTGGTCACTTCTAAATGGATCTACAAGATAAAACATGGAGCTGATGGAAGTGTTGAAAAGCATAAGGCAAGGTTCGTAGGCCGTGGCTTCTCTCAAAAGGAAGTGGACTATGACGAAATATTTGCACTAGTTGCTCAATATACCACTATCCGATCTATAATTGCTCTCACTACAAATCATGGGTGGAGCCTACATCAGATAGACATCAAGACTGCCTTCTTACATGGCTCACTTAAGGAGGAAGTCTATTTGGAACAACTGCGGGGGTTTAAGTACAAGATCAAAGGTCTCATGTATGCAGGTTGAAGAAAGCCCTTTATGGGTTAAAGCAAGCCCTTGGGGCTTGGTATGAGAGGATTGATAGCTATCTTATAAGTTGGGATCTACAAGGAGCTATTTTGATCCAAACCTATACTTCAAGGTTGAAAAGGGCATGCCACTTATTTTGGTCCTTTATGTTGATGATCTATTTCTGATTGGTGTAGACCCTCTCATTTATCAATGCAAGAGGGAGTTGACTTCTGAATTTGAGATGAAGGACCTATGACTGATGCATTATTTCCTTAGCTTGGAGGTCTCGCAAAAGCGAGGTGAGATTTTCCTTTCTCAAGTAAAATACATTGTGAAGTTGTTAGAGAGATGTGGGATGGTGGAATCTTGTGTCTACTTCGATGAAACTCAACTTCAAGAAGCTATGTGGAAGTGTTGTTGGTCCCAAATTGACAAATCCTTCTTAATACAGACAACTTGTGGGGGCACTAATGTTCTTGGTATACTCCCGACCAAACATTTGCTTTGTTCTAAATACTTTGAGTCAATTTATGGTTGAGCCACATCACATATATTGGGTTGTTGCTAAGAATCTCTTAAAATATCTCTATGGCACTATCAACTATGGACTGAGATACACTACCAGGAATTTGAGGCTACATGGATATTCTGATGCTGACTGGGTTGGCAGTGTGGTGGATAGAAAGAGTACGTCAGGATGTTGCTTCTCTTTGGGATCTGCTTCAATTTCTTGGATGAGTAGGAAGCAGAAATCGGTTGCTCTAAGCACCGACAAGCCCGAATATATTGCAGCTAGTAAGGCTTGTTGTGAAGCTATTTGGTTGAGGAAGCTCTTTAGTGAGCTATTTGAGCATGTGTTTGATACCACTGTTATCTATTGCGACAACCAAAATGGGATTTGCCTTTATCCCGTGTTCCACGACCACTCCAACCATATTGATATCAAGTACCACTTTATTCGAGATATGGTACAACGAAGAGCAATAAGGCTCCAACACATCAGGACTGGCGAACAGGTTGCCAACATCCTCACAAAGCCCCTAGGGAAGGTCAAGTTCTTAACCTTCCAAGAGAGACTTGGAGTCATGGAAGGACCCTCCCATGAGGGTCCCGCTTGAGTTGGACATTGAGCTCTGGGAGCTCCTAGGGGCCTGGGGTACTTCTTAAAGCTATGTGCGATCACAAGGTGAGTGGTTCACCTTCCCCTATAAGTACATTGCGTACAGGATGAGAGGTTCACCTTCCCCTGTGATACCTCGTGATAATATATGTAAGCATAGGGTGAGTAGTTCACCTTCCCTTATGGCTGGTGATATATGTAAGCATAGAGTGAGTGGTTCACCTTCCCCTATGGCTGATGATATATTCATAATATGAGTGGTTCACCTTCCCCTATGGCTGATGATATATTCATAATATGAGTGGTTCACCTTCTCCTGAGGATGCCCAAGCATACATCCTACCCTTGCAGTTTGGGACTCTTGGGAAGTACCTCTCATTTGGCCAATGAGTTGGGAAAAGTGGATAGAAACCATAGCACTACAGATGGACGCATCGTGTACTATCGTACTCCCTATGTCTAGGATGTATGATGTTCAACAACTTGATCGCTCAGGATCAAGTTTGAATGGGGCTCTACCCCTAGTTATGTGGACTGACTTTTGTCAACAGAGATTGGTAAGGTCTTCTGACTCACTCTCGATCGATCCTTCTTATTATCTATATCAATCTTTAGCAGAGACAAGACGAGATGCAAAGATAGTACATGATGATCAAGATGGCATGATGATGGATGGACATTGGCAAGTGGAATTCTCCCTAGTTGAGAGGGAGTGTTAAAATGTGCAACTAGGGCCAAATTCCACTTTGGACAACTCATTTGAAGAAAATGATTATTGAATTAAATACCTCTTTCTAAGAGGACCAAAACACTGAATTTGGACAAGGAGAAATATGTTTTTGAAGTGAAGCCCGCACATATGCAATTTGTGAGGGTAGGCTTGGGGTTAAGTTGGACAAATTGACCCTCCGCCATCTCATATAAATAGAAGAGACCTCCAACCTCATTTGGCACATTCACAACACATCATTCTTCTCTCTCTTCATCTAATTGAGTCATACAAATCACAGGCAATCTTGTTTCATCTCACACGTGAGAGCTTTTAGAGGACATCTTGACTAGGCATTGACTTTTTTTGTTTCAACCATATTTGACCAGCATTGACCAAGCCTTGTTTGACCTCATTTGACTGCAAATTTTGTGGGAAAATATTTGTTTGAGCAGGCTGCATATTCTGGCATAGGTACCAAGATTTTCTTAGCAGGTTGACATGTGTTGACCGCAGGGCTGACGAAGTCTGACCACTCCAAAGTTTACTATTTTTGTTGTTGTTTGACTGTCAAGAGAGGTCGAGTTCCTCCCTCCTTTGACCAAGTTGTTCTAGAAGAGTTTAACCAAACTTTGATTGTTATTGACCTTCTTGTTAGGGTAGAATTCACTGATGTTGACTAAGGGCAAAATTGCAGAGGTTGTTTTGGGTTATTGGATCATCAAATTGGCAAGTCATTTTTATCTGACTTTGTATTATTGTACTCTCTCTCTTTGCTAAACATTCGATATTTATAATAAGAAGAATTGATCAAGGATTTTCCCCATCTTGGCGTTATTCCCTAGCTTGAGCCAAATTCTTGTGTTCTCTTGTCTTCTGCAATTTATTGTTTATGTTCTATCTACATTTATTGTCAATGTGAATCAATGATTTATGTGATTGCTATTGAAAATTAAGTGGACATTATCATTGGGCTAATAAAATGATGTTGAAGTAATTGTTGCAAGCATATAACATACCATTGTTATCTAAATTAACAAAAATCCTCTATTACAGCTCAAAACCTGGTAGATTATTAAGTGATGAATCTCAGGAATACTCTTCCATTTCTTTTTCTATAAATGGATGCAAACCTAAAATATTTGGGTTTCCACCTAAAACCAAATTGTTACAAAAAAGAATATTGGTCATGGTTAATCGCACAAATAGAGAAAAGATTAAAAGGTTGGAGCCTAAGGTGGTTGTGGGCGAGGAGACTTGTTCTGGTCAAATCAGTTTTGGAAGTTATTCTTGTGTTTGGGATGACAATGGCTTGGATCCCTAGGGGAGTTTTAGAAAAAGCTAGAAGTATCTGTTTTAAATTTTTATGAGTTGGCTCTCAGGAACACTTCGGCCTTCCATGGGTTAAATGGAATCATATTGCGATGCCTAAATAGCTTGGTGGTTGGGATATCAAAAATATTTTTTGGTTCTCAGAAGCTCTAGCAGCTAAATGTGGTTGGAGACTCCCGTCCACTCACAACCTTTGGACTTGGGTGGTTTATCAAAAATACATTCACCCTTACGCTCTTAAGGATTGGGTAAGTTTGAGAGACAAGTCTCAGGTTTAATAATAAGATGCACCCATTATAACATGAACACAAAATGTTAAACAATGCCTTCTCCAAATAAGGCCAATAGGTTGAAGATGGATTATCGATTTAGGAAGAATCTATCTCTGGTACCTTGACATGGTCAAGGCCTTCTATCTTTGGATTTGATGTTTGGTGATAAGGAGTCATTCACACTACTTTTGGATGTTAGTATTTTCTAATTACAATATGTAATGCAAGTATCTAAGGCCTATCATGAGGCTAATTATTTTTTAGACCTATTTTTTGAGAAAAATCTCTTCAGTGGAATGTTGGGTGGCGAAGGGGGGATGTAGGGGGTAGGGAAGGGAATTTCTTGATTTGAGATGTGATCTATTTTGATCCAAATATATTCAGGGGAAGTGATGAAATTTCTAGACTCATCTCCTTATGTACACATGCCTAAGGCACATAAAGAATGTGATTACCATTGTCTTTTGAATAGAAATACGATTGTTTTCCCATAGAAACAATAAGTCTACGATACAACTCAATAAAAATAGCAAATCATAAATGACAGGTTTGAAAGAGCTTGTTTACGAGGATATTAGAGCTCGAAGGAAAAAATATATAAATAGTGTATAGGTATTAGGAACCTACCAAACATGAGAGGCAAAATTATTTGGAACTATCCAACATGCACTATGCAAACAATATGTTTCATGGTATCAATGTCAAACCAGCGAGTGAATATTTTTATCAAAGAAATGTTACGACATGGGCTTTGGTCTAGATAAGGGTATATCCAAACATCCCCAAAACAATCAAGGAATGTCCCCTACATATCCTCATTTTTGGAAAGAAAAATTTCAGGAGAGTGGGAGAAGGCCCCCATGTCCTCTAGGACATCCCATTCCAAAGGGGGCTTCCGTCTATGGTCCCCCAATCTTCCGCAATGGGAAATGGCAGTCGATTCATTCCCCAAGGCTGCGAATGAGTTCTCCTACAAAAATGGTTGTCACTGTGTGACTTAATTGAAATCTCAATTGTGATGAGTAATGCTAGTAGGGGTGAGAATTATAGTATTTAGATTAACCTATCTTTCTATTTGCAGCCATGGTTACAAGCTAGAGGTAAGACCATGGTGCAAGGAAGGCAAATATCACTTCAGCAAAAAGGACTTAGTCCATAATGAACTTTGACTCATAGATGCAAGACAGTTTCTAGCCACATCCTTGGATAAAGGTAAACACAAGGAGTTGTATCTATTGATTCCTCCTTCCTAAGGCTCCTATAGTCAATCAAATAGATTTTATGTTTGTTTTCTCTCAACTCATCATGTTGTAGACGTGCAGCTTATGGCTGAATTTGGCATTTTAATTGTTATGAGGTCTAAAGATAGCCTGCTTCATTGTTCAGTATAGGTATCCTATAGGGGTCATTAGAAATGTTTGTCATCGATAATTTCTGTTAGTTAACAGATTTCATGTTAATATAAAGTTTAGGTCAATCAGCTGTACTTTTCTGTTGGTTACTGGAGTTTGATGTAAAATCTGGTAGTCCAACATGTAAGGAGTCAAGACAAATAAGCTAAAGTGGGATCATTAGCTATAAATATGATCTTAGGCATTAGAGTGAGGTATTTTGGGGAATTTGTTATTGCAGGTGAGCTATTCTTTGCCAAGTGAAGCATCCATAATGCCCTTGAATTTGGGCCAGAGTTGGTGCCCACACCTTCTCAGGAAAGTTCTCTTATTTGTGTTGTGGCTTTTGGAATATTCCAGTGCTGTTGCTACTTCTGGACTTTTGGTCTTATGTTAGAACTCTAGAATCTGCTTACACGATTAATGCTGAATATTGCTGGAAAATATGTATACATTTGGGTCCAATTTGATCTGCTCTATATTAACTTTTGGTGGGCACAACCCAGCCCAAAAAAAGAAAGCAGCACATAAACCAGATAAAATTTATTTTCCATTAATAGGCAGTAAGTACAAGCCATTGACACAGTTTGAAGAGATAACAATCGCGTCACTTTCAGCGATCTCAGCATCAGGATTTTTCAAATTAATAATTTTTTTAAGTAGCAGCAAACACTATATTTTGAGGATTTAACGGTAAGAACATTCGAGGAAAAAGAGCAATTGTACCTTATACCTTCTGCTTAACGTCAGCATACTTCAGCTTCTCAACGTAGATCCAATCCCCGCTAGAGACTTTGAATTGATGGGAGCCAACCTGACCGAAAAACAAACATATCAGCCATTGCACGATCCTAAGTAACAAATGAATAGCCCTAAGACTTCTTTTGAAGAAACCCCTGTATAACAAGAGTTTTTTTAAGAAACCCTTGCATAACCGTAAGCTTCACTTTTTCAAACGAAATATTTTGCTTTCAAAACTTATGGAAGTGAATAACAGACCTGAACAACAGCAAAAATGGGGTCTTGTCGCTTGTGTTTGCCATCCAAGCGCGTTGCTGAGCCGATGACCCTGTAACCGATTTCATCTGCTTCCTTGACCTCTTCCGGAGTAAGTGGTCGCCTGTAAACCCTCCTGGTTGCATCAGATTCATTTATTTCTGCTCTGAAGACGTCTTTTACAGCATCCTGCTTAATATCCAAAACCTTGTTGTCGTACTCCTGCTGAGGCTTTGAAGCTGAGTGGTCCTCCTGATCAGGTTTTGATTCCGTTGTCTTCACCGTACTGAAAAATCGAGAGCGAGAGATATTCGCAGCTGCGCTAGATAAACTATGTGGTTTCAGGGTGTCAGCCGTGCCTTTCTCAGCACAAGAAGTGCTACATCGATGTGGGAAAGTTTCCGAGTGTATTATTCGAGTGCCAAAAATCGAACCTGGGACGGAGTTAGAGGTTTGTCGGAGATAGTTGCAGGGGACGACAGCAGGGCGCGGATTTGAATAGCTGAGCCGTGCCATTGTACGAAATATAGTTCTCGCTGCCATTGTGGGAACCCCCGATTCTCTGTGTTTTCAAAAAACTAAGACTACAACGCCAAACCATTAGCAAGATGGCAGGGTTTAATGGGTTTTGCAGGGTTTTAGCAACATATTTTCACAATGTAAATGTATCATCAGTACGACATAAAAATAGTAGTAGTATTTCCTATGTTCTTTTAACAATTTTCAACTTGTATCTCCCCGAAGTGGGATCAATTTTTTAAGAGCTAAAAAGGAGGTTTTATAAATTGGATTTTTGTTAGAGATAAAATCAATTTATTTTTTAAATGTTTATTTTTATTTTTTATTATTTTATTATTTTTCATTTTTATTTTGTTTTAGTTAATCTAGTTATTATTTATTTTATATTTTATATTTTTAGGACTATTTTGTTATAAGCTATTTTATCATATCCAATTAGTGAGCTTCCTAATGAGATCAATCAATATTATATTCCCTCTTGTCACCATTATGCACAAAGCTTTAAGCATGTACATTTCATTTCCCATAATTTTAGTCTTAAATTGTTTCATCTAAGCTAGTTTGAGGACCAACGCCCCTTGTAAGCCTACTAGGATGCGTTTACTAGCAGCTTGCTCCACTATGGCTTGTGTTGGTCACCAGCAGGTTGCTCCCCTTTGCACCTACATTGGTTCTAGAACTCTGGGAGAATGATCGAGATTCCTGAAGCTTCCCCTTCCAGGGGTTTCTAGAAGTTGTTACAACTACTTACCTTGGATAAAACATTTCGATCATATCCTTCCCTACATTGGAGTTTTCACCTCTTATCCTTTGATCCTATCCCTCCATCAAAGGTGGATCTCTTACCCTAGATTGGTAATTGGATATGATAAAATAGCTTATAACAAAA
>Ga0115848_101124_pt1 | contig 11146 bp, 6 predicted proteins | sample InSIn3gowninarea_FD_83862 | JGI IMG/M metagenome (GOLD analysis project Ga0115848, IMG submission 83862) | reverse complement strand
AAAATTTAAAATTTTATCTTTTTAAAAATTATATTAGGATTTATTAGTATTTTAACATGTTATTGTTTACTTTTTAAGGTGTCCTAGCTAGTTTTTCTATTTTTATATCAAATTGATAACTTTTGGTATCCTTGGTACCTCACTATGTGATCAAGGTTCTCATTGCTCAACTATACTTAAATGGAATGTGTTTATGCACTATTTATGTTTTATTTATACTAATAAAATATATTCGTATAATAATTTTTTATTATTTTCTTATTTGGTGTCCATATATGTTATAAAATTCAAACATTTTTGCTCTTGTTCACTTCAACAAATTCACATTGCATATCACTAAATTATAACTCAAATCAATCACACACAAAAAAAAAAAAAATATATATATATATATATATATATATATATATATATATATATATATATATATATATATATATATATATATATATATATATATATATATGTATGTATGTATGTATGTATGTATGTATATATGTATGTATATATGTATGTATATCTATCTATCTGTCTATGTGTTTGTGTGACTAAAAATGATACAATATATCCAAAATAATATACAACTTCATGGCCCCATGCTCATACCCTTATCTCTAGTGGATGTTGTTCCCATTGCTCATTATATCCCCTATCCTTGCTTGAGTGCACCAGCTACTCCCACTAGCCCCACTCATGGACACCCTACCCAATATACCACTCACACTGATACCTTAGGCCCTCAAGGTGGCCTTGGGCACCTCATACTTCCCCTTAAGCCTAGCCATCTCAATCTTGCTCCTCTCCAATTGATTCACCTAAGATTGGATAAAAGTCCATTCTTATTGTGTAAAGGCATGCTCACTCTCTCTTAGAGGATCTTAACAAAGTGCTCCAAGGTAGCTATCTATTGGTCCTTGGTTGATACCATGACCTATAGCTCCATCACCTAACTCTCACATGCCTTTACCCTATCAACCATAATGTCATTCACCACCACCTTCGCATCTACTGCTCCTACATGTATAACATAATCAATTAGTGAATAATTCATATGCTTATACCAAAATTAAAAATCAAGCAAGCTATCTATTATACTTTACCTCCTATCACTAGTGGCACTACATTTGCCAGATTCCTCAAACTTGATGCTAATGCTGGTACACCCTCCTCACCCTGTATGAGGATATCATGCATCAAATTATTAATCTAATAAGGATCATCATCTAATGATCCTTTACTTGTAGCTTGCCTATCATTATCTTCCTCCTCATCCTACCTTAGATCATTTGGTTAGAATCATATCCACCATGCCATGTAATTACATGGGCTTCATCCATGTAATCATATGGGCTTCATCACTTCTTATGGGCTTCATCCATGTCACTCTCTATCTTGACATGAGTGGGGTGCCCTTGGGGGTATCTTGGTTAACTAATGATTGACATTAGCATACTAAGTCTATTGGGATGCCCTATTGGAGCTTGAACTATCTCAATACCCTCTAAGAAAGGTATCGCTTGACAAATTTCCTCTAGGTCTAGAGGAAACACTCTTGGAGAATCGATGCCATGTGGTGGGTATCCCCATCCCAAACCATATTTGCATAGATAAACCAAATAGTATTCATTACTTACAAACCATCAATTTGGTACCCACACCTACTGTAAACCCATGGGATGCATCATCATGATATGCCCATATGCCCATACCTGAAGAAACCTAATATGAGTTATTATCACATTTAACTCATCCATTATGATAAAACTATATAGATCCTTATACATTTGGGTAAATACTATAAGCCCCCATGCAAACTGTGAGCTATGTGTACAAATGTATTGCATAATCTAGATCATCCTTAGTGGAAATGAAGAGCTACTCTTTTTTGGGTAGATATACGTAGCTATGAGGGTGGTTGCCTATGGAAATCGATAAACCTCTACCAATCATATAAAGTAATGCTCTTAGTTATGATCCTCCTCCATGGAGAGCCATAACGCTAGATGGTCCTATATCTAGAGGTTTGAGATATCCTCATAATGCATGAGCTTCCCTCGAATAGGGATTCCTTAGATATGATATATGTCCAGAAGTGTAACACTCATCTCACTAATGGGAAGGTAAAATATGTTGAAATCACTATCCCAATGCTCAACCAATGTAGTGAGAAGTGGGATATCATGCTGGATGTGGCCAACAGTAACCAGGCTCTAATTTTTACTCTGATAGGATTCTCCCATCCCTATGATTTAGTTTCTATATCATTTTCTTCTCTAAGATGGTGGTGAGCATGGGTCCTCCATGAATTAATACCTTGTATCCCTATAAGATCAAAATAATATAATTTAATAACCAAACATAATTGATAATCAATTTACATGAGTAAAAGAATAAACATGATAATAAAATATCCTCACTGTGTGATCGAATGGGAGGGACCAGATATACTCTGATATGGCCCTTCCTACCAGTTAGAGGTTGATGAATATCCAATGAACCTTGATCATCCATGTGGATGGGTGGTAGGAAATGAAAACTCAAATGAATAAACAAGCTCCATCATTCAAGTGCAGTTACCACATCACAAACCAGTTAACACCAATACATGTCAGATACATAATCAATATCTATCAACCTTAATGCACTACACATGATCCAATGGACTAGCACCATGCATAATAGTAAGGTCAACCAACAAGCAAGGCTATCAGAGCTATGTTTGGCAATGGGATATGAATGATGGTATAAATATCAACTTTTCCCTTTATATGCCCCAAGTTTTACACTCAAACCCTAGGGCTTCTTATGTATCACCCTTACATTGTATAAAATTATTTCTTATATGTTTTATTATGAAAAAAATATTTTAATTGATGATGATTCCTCGTTGAAAATCTAAATCAACTATTTTCACACCCTTGACAATGTGCATTTCCTCAAATTGATTATTGATTCAACTCCCATTGGCTCAATATTGTTTATACTCTCATTTGCCTTATACAATTTAAGGATTGCTCTTTAAATTTCTTGTAAATTGGTATTTAGATCTTATTATGGAAAACGGACACTACCAACAATGTGGTATGCATAAAATTTAATTAAATTTCAAATACACCTCTTTAGTTTGCTATATTTTGTTGCTAATTACTCACAATTTGCCATTATGGGATGCATAAAATTAGCCAATTTTAATTTTCAAATTTCATTTAATTAAAATTAGGCTTAAGTTTTTTATTTTTCATGGACATTACTAGAATGAATAATTGTATTTGTCAATAGTTTTTCTTTCTTTATCAATTTAATGCTATACTTTTTACAATGTATAATTCAATGAATGTAATACCACCAACGACATGCCAATGGTAAAATTATGCTCCCTGTAAAAGAGGTATCTTCATTGCATAGTGTCAATTGCTCTATGGAATTATCATTATCATGCTACAAGGTTCATACATGTATAACACATATGTGTTAATTTATTATTATTTAATGATAAATCATGAAAATTATTTACATATTTTGAAACATTATTATGATGTTTTTATAGGTATGAAAATCTTATCACATCATCAATTGAATATCATTCAAATTTATACATAAAAAATTATAGTATTCATGCTACCAATGATATAAAACTATTACAAATTATGCTCACTTGGGGTATCATGAATTTATATTGCATACTTGATTACTTATTAGATACCATTATATATTTTAATCCTTTCACTTATATGCGTATTTTTGTTGAAGATGTCTATGCCTAATTTTGCAAATCTTACATCGCTAGTGATGTGAGATCAATATACATGTATTCATGCACCTCCAAAATTGTGCAATGATAAGCCATTATGCACTTGAATATCTAGTAAATTATTTAGACTAATGATTATTTCTTAGCCATGGTCCTACTATAAGCAAATTGATCTTCTTTTACAAATTTGCAAGCTTGAGTCATTAAAATTTCTCATTGGCTTTTTCACAATAAACTATGAGTTGATCATTCTAGTAGTTTATATCTCATGGATTGTACACTATAAGTTGCATCGGCCATAGTATTATTACAATGGGTAGGATTGCATGAACCGATCACTCTACATTCATAACTCAATTTTAGCTTGATTACCCAATGCAACTTGAGCTAGAGGTAACTGATGCCAAAAGAGGGCAAACAATACAACACTACTAAAATAGGGAAGTTTGCCTTATTGTTGAAAGTTTTTATTTCCTTATCTAAATAAATATTTGGATTATACAATTGCAATAGCTTTTTATTACATATCCAAAGAGGGGAAAAATGTAGATGCCTAAAAATGATTTATTATTTATTTAATAAATCATATTTAGATGATATAAGTAATTTATTACAATAATACAAATATTAAGATAAAGTTAATATTACAATGCAATACCATATATTACATTAAATGCTACATCGTATGTTATGGTTCACATTTCAAATTTATCTTGATTATAATGATGATGATTATTATTGCTATGGGTTGGCTTTCACTCCTTTTTATTTCCTTATAGGTTATAAATACGGGAGGAAAATATTGACTTCCTTATCAGATCTCTATGATAGGTGGTTATCATGCACTTCACATCTAAAGGTGTCTCTTGATGCTATCTATCTAAGAAATTTATTAAACTCTATGAGCTCTGCATTCCCTCTTTTATGCATGACCTAAAATATATTTTTCCATGTTGTCAACAATGTATCTCACTGCTTCAATGCTATCAATGATGTGCACTTCATAGATCAGGAGGTGTAGACTCTAGGGCATGACTCCTTGCTTTGTTCGTATGGATATTTAATAATGAGTTCATTTGAAATTTGATCTCAATCCTCTATGTACTCCTTGTACATATTGTTCTTGAGGATTGTATATATTATTCACTACATTCCTTTGTATTAGGTTTATATGTTTTATATATATTTGTTGTAATCTAATGTATAAAGTGATATTACTATAATATATTCATTATACATTGTAGACATGTATTTTATTTATTTGAATTAATTTTTTTAATTCATTTTTTACCATCTATAATATACAACTTGTGAAAGAAAAGGGAGTAATAAGAAGGAAGTATAGAGGAAATTTTATTAAGGGTAAAAATGAATGGAATGAATAATAAAGAATGAATGAAATAATTTAGAGTGTAATACCTCCAAGAGTGTTAGTTGTAAAAATATATAATCTTCTAGCAAATCTTAAGGTCTTCAGCCTGTTGTAAGATAAAACCCTTCATGCTTAACCCTCCCTAGTCTAACCAACATCATCCTTTGAAGAATTAGGTGCCTTATCTACTAACTTTGGTGGTAGTAAAATATTAATTTTTCCATATAAATCCTACAACTCCTTGTTATCAACTTGAGACATAACTAGACATGCTTGAAATTTTGCAATATTGGCCTAGAAATTCATGAGCACATCCTTCAGTCTACCAAAATTCAAAAAATTAGATATGATTTCATCCATCGCTTTATTTATTTGCTATAGGTCAAAAACTACCTTTTTAGAAAGTTTTATTGAAGAACTTTGATCAAAGAATGCTTTGGTATTTGCCACCCATTGGTCGGTGCTACCCTATATATTTTCTTCCTTCCATAATTTTAGAATTTTCAATTGATGCAAGGCTGTAAGATAACTATTTATAAAACTAATTTCAACCTTAAGCTTCTCCTCATCTATCTCCATTATAATGGCCAAATTTTTGAGATAACAAATATCTTTGATTATACTCAATAGAGTCTGCCTAAGGTGGGGAGTAATAGTGGTTGAATATTTATCTATGATTACCTTCAACCATGCTTGTAGATCTTCAATCTTGATTTGTAGGATTGATAAATATAAGTGTTGAAGTACAACTAGGGAATCATAAGATTGTAAAGCCTACTCTCTTTGATTTTTCAAATGATACAATTTTACCAGGCTAACCATCTTCTCTACCACTTGCTCTAATAGGCTTTTCTGGAAATCTTTAATGATTTGTAGTAGTTGAAGATTATCAATATTCAACATTTGATATGCAGCTACGACCTTCCCAAGATCTTATAACTTTTGAGTCTTTTATTTTTTTCCTATGCTGGTTTGAGCTTTCAGTTTAGCAACTTGCTTCTTCAAGTTTTCTAGCGCAACCTTAGATTCCTAAAGGCTTTTATCATATTCAACCTTCAATTTACCCATTTTGGCCAATATATCATTATTCTATTTCTTGAACCTAAACATGATCTTATCTTTCTGGGCAGCTTCAGCCTTGAATTGTTCAATATTTTTATATAGGTTTTCAATTTTATTCTTCATTGCTTGGAGACTTTTCCTTGATACAAGGGAAGTATTAACTAGCATTCTGGATTGATCCCCCATTGGAGCACTCTATATCTTTATATCAACTACTACCATCAGGGTATCTTTATTACCTGGCTCATATTTGAAGGCATATAAAATTTTAACAGCTATTTGTAGCAAATTGGCTAAAATTTATACTTTTTCACTTCCTCATTTTGCTATATTAGCTTGATCCAACTTCCCACTCGTAGCCTTAATTTTAGGAAATAAAATACAAATTGTTGGTATCTTTGCCTTAAAGTTATATTTTATTTTTATTTTTATAAGAATATAGTTAACATTAGTAAATGGGTTTTGGTGGAGATCGCCTCGAGTTTATAAATGGAGTCATTTATTTCAAGGAATCACCTATTGTAAATTAAAACATATATCAACTTGTAGTTCTATAAGGTATTTTGATCAATTTTAGAAATCAAGTATTTTGTAGTGTATTGTAGAGAAATTTTTTGGCTTAGTATCAATACAATAAGAATTACACTACCTATACGAGAAAAATTAAAATAAAGGAAACTAAAGCATTTTTTGAATATAGCCTTAGTGTTAAATAGCTAAGAGTTTATAAAATGATTTTTAGGGGTATCCCTTAAAAGTTACTCTATTTGAAGGGTATCTATGCAATTCTTATGTCACCTTAATCTATCACTTTACTCAATAATATCCCCTAATATTTGGCAAGAGTTAGGGGTTTATTAATGAATGAAGATCAATCTATATTTAATGGTCCCACCAATGGGGTAGAAAAAATACTCTTTATTGAATCACCACTTACCATGGATAAAGGAATTAAAGAATGAGGAATACCCAATATGGAAGGGGAGGTAGGATTCCCCTAGCTAACCATTTGTATATGTATACTTGTAGAGTTAATGACCTACTACCCTTGAACTTTTATATCACCCACAATAAGATCTTTTGCATCACCACCTCCTTCTCCATCGCCATCACCATCATAACCCATGACTTATTCTATGGTAGGTGCCTTATCTTGTGGGTTGAAATCTTTCTTATTTTTATCCTTATCATCATCTCTACCATCTCCTCCCATAGTATCACCTATGCTATCATCTACTAAACCAAAACTATTTCCACCTCTTTACTAGACTTCAGTTCTCAGTTCATCCAAAGTAGTTTGTCGTATAATAGTCTCAGTGCTATGGGATTTCCTAGCCTCAACATATGCTAGTTATGTATCACCTCCACTTTATTTTTTTTTATGGTTTAGATGAGGTCACCTTAGGGGAGGCATCAAACTCTTTGGGGATGGAGATCATGATAATTGTAGCTTCTTATTTAGTATTTTCTTCTTGGGTGTTGGCTATATGTAAGATCCCTAAAGATGGAAAGTGCAAGAACTAGTAAAATAGATGCTTCTACTATTGCTTTATTTTTATACACTTTTAGGGCTTTTAGTTTATGAACAAGCAGTACATCATCTATGGAATCTGCTTGCAGCTTTGGTAGTAAGGGCTCTACTTTCTCTGGTAATGGATCCTTCTGGTATATAGAGTACCAATATCTATCATATCTAAACTCATTGAAAGGCTTATTTTCCATATTCATTGCCTTGGTGGTGTGCTCAAACCTGAATCTAGTAAAATTATCAATCAAATTAGGGTCCCATTTCAACTCATCCCATAATTGTATAAGTACCTTAAGGGCTTAAATAAAATTTTATCTCCTAGTTTCCCATGCTATATACTTCTTTATGCCATTAAGGGCTATCCATGACTTATTCAATACAAAAAAATCCCACTCTGAGGAAGTCTTAATGTCCTTCTCATTCTAATTTATAAAGTATTCAATATGTGGAAGGGAGTCATGGTTAAATGCTAGATATTTCTTATATTTCTTTACAACCTAGGTGAACTTCCTCATTGGGTTATACATACATGGGATTTGTACTTTATTCAACTTCAAATTTTGAACTAAAAATTGATCAACCTCTTTTTTATAGTTCACATCTAGCAATGTGAGGGTTCTCGCATTGGTTAGTAACTTAATACCAGGCTTACAATTTCCCCCAAACCCATACTTTGACTATATGGTGGCTATTTGCCCATCCATCTCCAAAGAATAAAATTATGTAGTAATAAATTTGAGAAGAAAAATGGGATTTCAAAATACCCATATCTTAAAATAATAGTCCTATCCTTCAGAAAGTACCAATCTTCGATAGCAGTACCATAGAGCTCATCTTTGATTTTCTATGGTAGCCTCAGTACTACACAACCTATAACAATACTCATAGAAAGAATAGAAAATTTACTAATGAACTAATAATATGAGCCATTATGCTTGGTGATAATTAGCAACCCGATATCTATCGAAGTCAAGGCTTAGGAAGCATTTGCTAGAATTATTATCAATCCCCTTTTAATAAAGAATTCAAGGTTCTGGTGGATAATGAGCCACCATAAATAAGAGGATTGTAAAAAATTTACCTTCATCACCTTAGATAGATTCAACTTAATCTTGTTGGAGAGGAAGGTGGGTAAGTCGTAACATACCTTGTGCCCCATAATATTGAAAACCATCCTCACCATGGCTTCATATGCCTTAATTTGGATCTTCTAGCCTAAGATTATTGCTAAAGCCTGCAATATCTCCCTATCTTGAGGCCATATGATTTTAATCCTTGGAGCAGCAATTTCATTAGCAAACTATCAAGGTTTTAGTAAAACTTAAAATTTTGAATTTAGTTTTAAGAATTTACATCTTTAAGGAGAGTTTAAATTTTATAATCATAGAGTAAAAAAATGATTTTTCTTTCCAATATGGAGGGATAATTTATTTTAATCATGGAATAATAATAAATAAATACCTTATTCAAGGATATAATTCATTTATTAACAATAATAGATCATAATGTAGTTGCTTAGGCTAATCCATCATATTCCAAAGATTCTATTAGGGACTTAGATGGTCTAATCATAGAATACAAAGGGAATACTATAAGTTTTAGAGATGAAATAACTTTCAAATAATTTATGGAGATATTTTACTATGAGGATAAGGAAAGCCTTAATAATTGGATTGATACATACAAAAAAAATAAGGAGATCATTCCACCAAAGGAAGAATTCCATAAAGTATAAGCTAATGATAAAGAAGGTAAAGATGAATACATGAAAAGGATCTATTTTTAGCCATAAAGGATGATGGTTTTTGCATATGTGAGGTTCATGAAAGAAATATCAAAGGAGTTTCACATTATTTTGATGATGGTATACAAAAAGGAATAAATAAAGAAATCATCCAATTCATAGGATCCATTCATATATTTGAGGAAATTCCTAAAGATAATGCTACAATCGATCAAAATGAAGAATATTTAGAATCCCTACATGATCTTTCTAAAAGGGATACTAGTGATAAAGGATAAAATAATGACATGCTATCATAATAAATATTCTCTAAATATCAAAATACTTCTAGGGATGTAGCTATTGAAAGATATATTGAAGATAAATTAGGAGGTAGCATGGGAACAAGCCAATCAAATAAATAAAATGAAGACATGTTATATTTAGAAGATAATATGACTATTGAGAATTCCAACACGGGAAATGGGTTATTAATTCAAACTATAACCTTGAATGGAGACTATTTTAGCTACAATATTCTCAATTTATAAGAAGTCATGAGTAAAAATAAAAAGCAATTGCAGATATAATACAAAGGAGATCATGAAAAAGATACAATGGATAAGGAAGAAAAGGTTAATGTACCAGAATAATGTTATGCAAATGATATAATTACTGAAGATAATTTCAATTTAGAGGATTATGGGGTAGCTCTCCAAGCTAAACCATTAAATAAGAGCAAATCTAATTAGTACAACTCTTTCAGTATAGAAGAGGCTATAAAGAGTAATGGAGACATATAGGTTGATCCTAATTATGGGTTGAAAATACTAAAATTAAAAGATAATGGTACTCATGATAGCATCAAGGATGAGCCACCACTTATGGATAGAATAAATCATGATAAAATAGTCATTGAAATAGAGAAAATAAAGAATGAATCGATTAGGGATAAATGTTCAAAAAAAGAAAATAAGGAAGAGTTAAGGATTATCGGTTCCTTGATTAAAAGAATTAAGGAGGATATTACTAACATCAAACATGAGGAGAGATTTAATGAATAAGTTAATCTTAAAATTGAGGAAATAAAGTATAAAATGATTTTGGATGTCGTGAATGAATAAGAGAGCAAAATTGTTAATTTACTATTTGATTTTGTGATGGGAAGTATTGAAGGAAGTGATGAAGAGAACATCAATGAATCAAAATATATATCAAGTATAGGGGATATCACTTCGTAAAATGATAATATCAACATGATGATTAAAGAAGAAACTAATGATATTATATCAAAAGAGGTGTATTGGGAATACCAAAATATTCCCACACTTTCTAGGAATAAAGAAAAGGGTGATACAAAAATAGATAGACTTGATGGGATAACGTTAAGAATGTGGATCAACCATGATATTAATCCCACAAGGTATAAACCTTGCATTAATCATTATAATAATAAACTGAAAGAATTGGACATAAGGAATTAGTAGCAATAGTTCAAAGGTTTCACCTAGTTACTGAAGATGCAAAATTTGAAATCATCCAAGACATAACAAACCTAATAAGATGCATTGTGGACCTACTCATAATCATTTTTAATGATCTCCTTTGTATTATATCTGCAATTGCTTTTTATTTTTACTCATGACTTCTTATAAATTGAGAATATTGTAGCTAAAATAGTCTCCATTCAAGGTTATAGTTTGAATTAAT
>Ga0115848_101123_pt1 | contig 11157 bp, 10 predicted proteins | sample InSIn3gowninarea_FD_83862 | JGI IMG/M metagenome (GOLD analysis project Ga0115848, IMG submission 83862) | reverse complement strand
CTCAACATGGTGCAGCCCATCTGACGCAGATGCACTGCAGACTGTGCGGCCTCTTCGGTCCTGTCCGTCAAAACAGTTGTTGACCAGGCTCGACGAGTGCTGTCAGTGATGGCGTTGCACACCGATAAACGGTGGCTGTACGTCGCATAAGTGGCATCATCTGTTAGGGTTGAAAAGTCCCATTGACAGGTGCTTCGCATATGGCGTTTTGGTATGAGGCGCTGCAAACTGAGTGACGTATGTCATGGCTCGTCAAAGTCCAACGACACAGTTCAACTGTTTGTCAGTCACTCTCACGGTTTGGTTCTGGTGTTGCGCTAGACGTTCTGAACTGCGTGAACCCATTGCTGAGCAGAACGTTGGTAGCGAACGCAGGACTCAAGTTTCGGGATTGAAACGTCCGATGATGAGGTGCTGCAAAAAGGCGACATTGGCCTCGAAGACACTGCTGAAGCGACTCTGTATCAATGGGTGATCAGTCCATTGACATGGTGCAGTAGACTGATGATGTCGGTGGTGCTTCTGCAGAAGCTGATAGTTGCAAGAGTGCCAGGCTTGACTTGATGTTGCAAGGGTGTGAGGCTTGACTTGATGTTGCAAGAGTATGAGACTTGCGTTGATGATGAGTTGCAAGAGTGTGAGGCTTGCGTTGAGTTGGACTTGTCGATACGGTCGAGATTGTTGGCTACTCATAGTTGAAAGTCAGGTCGGTGGTTGACTGAAGTGTGATGAGACTGGTTTGCCGAGGCTTTGACGCTGTGGCGAGTTTGAAGTCGATGTAGAGAGGGCTTTTTGCGAACATGAGTTGGTTATGGTGAAGACTGTACAGCACAAGGCTGTCGCGTTAAGCATTTTGATGTGGCCACGCTGGTGTCGGCTTCTCTTCATATGACCATGGTGAAAACTGTACAGCACGAATGCTGTCGCGTGAACGCTGTTTGATGTGGCGTACGCTGGTGTCTGTTTCTCTTCATGAATGTCGGGCTCGAGAGTTGTGTCGATGACGGCGTGTTCGCGCCAGTTGGTCAGGCCGTTGACGATGGTGCCCTTGGGGAAGTCGGCGGCCTTGGACTCAATGACAGTGGCAAGACCGAAAGAAGACATGGGGGCGTTGACCTCGACGGGAGGGAAGTACATGCGGTCGCTGCTCTACATGTCAGCTAAGGTTCTGTATAGTTATACTTGCTGCTTATACTCACGCGATAACATCCTTCTCGATCCAGCCACGCTGAGCGGGGTCGTTAGAGAGGTAAGTGGTCTTAACCAAGACCTCGCCGTCCTTCAGCTCATTAAGGTTTTGCTCGACAAGCTTGAAGGTGTTCTCATCAGGCATGTCGGTGGGAGGGTTGGACAGGACCCATGCGCGGGTGGTCTTGGGAGCAGACATTGTGAGTTTGAGTATTGAAGGAAGATCGAATATGAATAGGAACAGAAAGATAGATACTCAAAACACAATGATCATTGTGGGGGGAGCATCAGGGTTATATACGAATTCTAGAGTACCATGATGGCGCCTCATGGTTCGTAGGTAGTGCGGCATCAGGCCCGTGAGATTAAGCTCGACCACGAACGGCCTCAACCGCTCCATCACAGCATGAAACGTAAGAGCCTTAACGCTGTTTTGGTAAGACATCTCCAGATATTTATATGAGTTACGACGCTTATGGACAGTAGCCCGCCGAACATTGAAGCTATATTCGTGGCAACGTGGAGCACGCTCGAGCTTCTCGATTCTTCGAAGTAGAGGCTCCTGTCCGCTTGACAGAACTGGCTCGAGGACCCTTTTGATTTGCGTCTGTCAATTCGGAAGATGACTTCCCGAGTCAGGCTGGAAGCTTTTTGTTGACTCAGGTTGTGTGTCGCTAACGGCTATCCGCTAATCTGACGATTGTGCCCTGGCGATCTCTTGAGCTAGGAAGCCGTCCGACGTTCTTCGTTCGAAGGCTGTCTCAGTGTGAGGATATAGACAGTCAGACGTCAGGTTTAGACTACTACATCCTTGTGTGACTGGCGTGTGTCATTGACACTTCCTTCCTTCCTCGAGGCTGGTCTGAGTCGGTACTCAAGAGACTGCACGAGTTCACGACTCAAATTCACGTGGGTCGGTGCTTTCCACGTGGACTTCTTGCGAGCAGGCCCGTGCAGGATAACAGCAGATCAAATATGTGAATGAGATGTTCGATGGAAGGTGAGCCGTCTACCGATCGTTCTGCGAGAAAGGAGCGAGCAGGCTGACAGATCAAGTCTCTAGATCTATGCAACAGAAGCAACGATAGGTCGAACATCAAGCAGCCTGGTTGTGTCCAATGTTACATTGCTCGGAGCACGAAATTCATGGCTGCGGCGTTGGAAAGTATATGATAATGATCTCGCTTGGGAAGCGACAGAGTTCATTCGTACGCTGAACGAGAACCAGATATCGGTTGATAGGAATCAATTAAAGAGGCACGCAGTTGGGTAAGACAGGCGAGTCAAGAGACACACGGCTCTTTCACGGTTGTCCAAATATCCGGCAGACCTATTCGACTCTCACTGTCCACAAACAAAGCCTTGCAGAAGACATGTGGATTTGTGTGCCTTGCACAAACAAAAGTTGACGACAACCATAACGTAGAACAAGCAAAAATGGAGTAGCTGGGAATCGAACCCAGAACCTTCTCCACTCAGTAATGCTCGAAGAGCAATGCTAAGAAGATGTCATACCACTAGACCACAACCCCATTTGATGAGGGGCTTTTTGTCTTTGTTGTTTATAATGCTAGAATGAGCTGAGAAAGAAGAACGCCATGCGCAAATGCCCACGTTACGATGCAAAAGCATTGGGGGTGTGATAGATAGGCAAAGTTCGCGGCCTGCAATGCCCTACCATAGAAGCTAGAGACATAATAGTGTGATTTGATCGAGTTGATCATTGTGTCAAATGGTCGAGGTAACTAGCACTGGAGACATATTGATCATGGTCGAGGTTCTCCAGAAGCATCTTATGAACAATGATTACAGTAATATCTCAACGACCATATATAAGGTAGTGGTAAAAGTAATACACGAAGATTGCAATATGTAGAGGAACATGTAAAGCTGGCTATATCATAATTAGAGCATGTTGCTGCCGTGTTATGAGCGATTTACTGTCGGAAGGCATTGTTTTCAGGGCGACCCTGGCAAAAACCAGTTGACCCGAACGTCTTTGTCAGGGGTGCCTGAAGAAAAAAAAAGAGGATTAATGAGGCACGTTTGATAAGAGCAGTGAGATATTGGTTGAGTGATGCAACGTGCGTAGCTGCGCGAGTTTGTTTTCTGTTACTGTAATTCTATGCTATACGTCGTTCGGTGTTCCTGCACCTAGCAATAATCCATCCTTACATCCTATTGTTACACTCCGATCCCGATGTACCCATGGTATACCCATTCCGTGCCATCCATGTATCCTTTCCTCCCTTTCTCCTCCAGCTCCAGTGTTCGTACAGTAAATAATGTCATAAGCTCATCATGTGGTGGTAGTGGTGGTATTTGCCTGCTCGGTAGAGACGTCGACAGATGTTGACGCGTGCAGAGCAGTGGTTGCATTGGTGATTGCCGCAATGGCGGTGTCACTAGGATTGCTGGTTACAGCAGCGCCAACATCGACATTCAAGATATCAAAGTCGTCAAAGTTGAAGTCGAGAGATCTTCCAGGCGTCAGGAAGGTCGGCATGGCATCCGAGAACTCGAATTGACGACCAGGGCTGAGGAATGGCGCCTCATGGTGGGCATCGCTCAGCAGTTGTGTTAGTTGGCGAGTAAAGGGCGTCATCTGATTTCTAGACGGCGATGACAAGTTTGCCCATCTCGAAGGAGTTGTCGGGAAGAGGTTCTTAGCCTCAGCCGAGCTAAAGGTGGGCAGGAACGTCGAGCCTTGATTACCGCTGGGCGTACGCGTGTTGCGCGCTACAGTGCGGAGCGAAGAGCGCGAGGGCGTAGGTGTCTTGAGAAGAGTATCTTGACAAGTGGCGTTCCGTTCGGGGGTCTTGCGAGGTGTCTTGAACACGTTAGGCGAGCACTCGAATAGATGTGCAAGGTCATCGTCTTCTTGATCTTTGGGTGGGCAGTTCTCCTTGTTGGGTTCCTCAACGAACGCCATCTCGATTATGGTGCTGGATGGAGGCTTTGAACCAGGGAGGGCCAAGTCGTCGAGCGTCTTCATCTGACCGTTTCTCTCACGTGGAGATGGGAACAGCAAGCGACGTGTCGGTCTGGGAGTCTCTTCTGCCTCAACTTCGATGGGGCTCTCTTGCGAGCCAACGAAGCGAGCGGGACTACTCTGGATGGCACGATGCAATGCTGCGTCCAGCTCGGGACCAGTCCACTGCTTTTCGTTGTCATTACGCTTCGGCTGAGGTTGCACGCTGCTTGCTCTCGGACGAGTGACAGGTGGGACAGTTTCCTCAGTGGTTCGCTCCTCACTAGATCGGCTGTTACTGTCGTCGTCAGGCTGAGCAGCATCAGTGTACAATGCTGAAGGCTGATCAACAAAGTAATCAGATTGTGGCTCTGATGGACCGGCAGGTGGCATGGCCTTGCGCTGTTGCTTCTTGCTTTTGATTGCCTGCTTCTTGACCCACTTGTCAGAAGGTCTCATGACTCTGAACTTGTTGAACCAAAGGCCGCAAGCTATTCCTGTCAGTGTGTGATCACGTTTTGTAGATCGCTCAACTTACGATTGCACACTTGCATAGTGTCAAAGCCCACCGTTGCGTCTTGTGATTCCTTCGTCTTACGCATCGACTTGATGATACGATACTTGGTAGACTTCTGGGTTTCAGGGTCTCGGGTGAGCACCTCTACACCGATGGTCACAGTTTCATTCTCTGCAGGATCCATATCTTCCGGACACCCCTCGACCGACTTCACAAAGAGATGACGCCAGGTTGGGGTTTCGATAGCTCCACAGTGACCACAGAAAGGAGGCATCTCACCATTCTCGATGGACTTCTGAAGCTTATCCTGGATGTTCTTTTTTCTCTGTGCGCCAGAGCCACTACGAGGTGCTTTCATTTCAGTAGGAGCAGGCGAAGCTGCATCAGATCTGACAACCATTGACGCAGATCTTGCCATACTTGGCTTGTTGGATTGTGTTTTAGGTGGTAGCGCGACAGAATTTCTACGCGAAGCCTGAGCCAACACAGCATTGCGGGCCTTCTTGCGCGAGATCTCTGCCTGAGCTGCGGCTGCCTCGTCCATTACTCCGGTATGTGACATCTGCATCCTTGTAGGCAACAACTCGGGAGGTCCGGGCGTCTGCTCGATGAAGGAGATTCCGGAAGGGGGCGCTTGTGTCCTAGGTCTGTATTGGGCGGCGATTTGCATGTCCTCGTCACACACCGATCGATCTTCGTCATCATCGTGGCACTCAAATGCAGAGCTCATGTAGCCAGAATCAGCTGGTCTGGAGAAGGATGGTAGCCCTGGACTAGAAGGCTCAGGAAGAAGAGGTGGCGACGATGGGAAATCGGTAGGAGTAATGCCATTGTGATCATTTACAGCATCCTCGGGGGAGCTCATAGCCGAGTCAGGGGCGAGGCAGTTGGGACTTGGGTCGTATGGAGAGTTGTAGGTTTGGGCTCTGGCAAGAGATGATTCACGGCGGAGGATACTTCCAGAGTTGGGACGAGATCCAGGCAGATTGATCTGTGGGACCGGCGTCGGCACTCTGGGTGGCGGTTCCAGCGAGTGACCCATCATACCAGGACGCATGGCAACGGGCTTGTGTACACGAATAGATGCAGCAGTACTGGCCGTGACGCGCAACGAATCCGATGAGCCACCAAAGGCAGACTTGCCACGCCAGTCAGCCTGTGTCACCTTTACTCTCTTTCTTGCCGGACCCTCCTCTTGATATTGCTCCGATCCAGCCATAGATCCTCTGCGTTCATGGTGCATGTCACTCTGTACCGACATCCGTGATGATGGCCTAGGGATGTTCTCGGCGGGATATGGCTGAGGTCCAGATTGATTCATGGAGGGACTATTGACTCGGCTTGGAGGGCCGCTGTATGACGGTGTTGGGCCAGAGAAGGATTGTTGGCCATTGAAGCTAGCATTAGAGCCTTGTCGTGGACGTTGAAAAGACATCATGTCGTGGTCCACGGTTTCGGGTCTCATCTGTGTAGGCGTCATACCTTCTTCAAAGGGAGCTCCGAGAGAAAGACCAGTTTGCGAGAAGGAAGCGGACCAGGCGTTAGGATCGAAGCCGGCAGACATGGCGGGGTTGATGTTGCGGTAAATCTCCATGCTCTTGAGGAAGTCACCCTGGACGGGCTTGGGGACCGGGACCAGCCTCAGTTTGACTTCCAACGTCTCCTTGACTCCATTAGAGAAAAGGCCCATGATGTTCTTGCAGACGCGTCCAGTGATCATCGTCTTGGACTGATATGCAGGGGCAGTAGGGGTGGGTGAGGCGGCGGCAAGCACGGACGACAGCATTCCTTGGCCCACCAGCGGCGTTTCATACTCGGAGTAGTCGTAGGCATAGATGGTGAAGTCGCCTTGGGTGAGACGCGACACGAGTTCCGGACTGGCCGAAACGATGGCGCGGATACATGTGCGTAGCTCGATGACACCGATCTGGGTGTTTTCGTCGATAGGGACCGTAGGGACGTGGAGGATATCGGGAAAGCGAGCGAGGCAATTGGTCTTGTTCTCGTTGTCGAACGTGTACAGAACCTTGACTACGGGAATATCAGCAGGAGTTTGTGCCATCGAAGATTCATCAAATTACCTCTCATAGGACGCGTCGGGATATCGAGAAATGGATTTCCTGGTGACTGCGACGCGTCTATGTCCATAGCGAAGGATGCCGGAGACGACATGGTGTGTGGAAGGCGAAATTGGAAGGTTGTGGGTGACGGAAGTCGACAGAGAGTCTCTCGGGTTACAGCATGCTAGGGACAGAGACGAGCAGATGAGAAGGAGCGATGGGCGTGTCGATTGTCGAAAGGTCGAAGGAAGGAATTGAAACGGACGCGAAGAAACAAAGACGGAATTACAAGATCGCTATGATCTCAGACAGGGAGGTTGGTTGCAAGATTGACGATGTCGAAGACGAGACAGATTTAGGAGCGTGACACGCGCGCGTTTGAGGTCCGAGCAGCCAAATAGCCAATTCAGAGGTATGCCGTCACAAATCGCTGTCACCGTTGGCAACATAGACTTGCTCAAGAATGTGAAGACGTTATCTCTCAGTCACTACCGTTCATCGAGGGCTTGAACGACTCTATATACTTCTGTCCGAAGATGGAAAGAGTCACAGATGTATCTCGGGGTTGTAGATACGGAAGGAACGATGCTGACTACTGCACAATGCCACAAGCCCAGCACATCAAGCGCACAAGTGGTCAGTGCGCTTTATCCGTGCGCATAACTCAATCTTATCGCAGACATACCGATGAAGACCGCCTAACTTCTGACACAAATATCAGTATCCTAACTAACGTTGTGTGTTAATCTCGTCACTGCCGTAGAGAGTGATCAAACAGTTCTTAGGAACGTGTTTCAGCGGCAAAATGAGTTTTGACGGGCCTTGAGATGCACAACCCTCCTGCGTGAATGACAAAATTACAGATTATGTACAAACTCCAGAGATTTTGTGCTCAAGCCTCAGCAAGACCAGTCAAGAACTCTGAAAGGCCATAGGCACCAGGATCTGGAACCTCCTTGAAGCCCTCGTTACCAACATACACAGATCTTCCAAGACTGGCCTTCATTCCCTTGGTTGCATCTGATCCTTTCTTAGCTGCCTGGGCTGCCTTCTTCAGATCGTTCGTCGCTGCCAGCTGCTCGATGAACGGCTCAAGTGCGTCTACTAGAGTTCTGTCACCAGGTCTGGCTGGTGTGTATTTACCAAGACCTTCCAGAGCCTGCTTAGCTGCTTTAGCCCAAACCTCGGTTGTTACTTCTTTCTTTCCAGAATCTGGTGACTGAGAAAGCAGACCAGCGGCTAAAGCGTTCAAGAAGATGGCGTAGATGGCTCCACTGGTTCCGTCCATCGACGTCTCAATTACCGAGATAATACGACCCAGAAAGATTGCGGCGTCCGTCGTGTCGAGGTCAGAGCTCATGAGCTGGAGCACCGAATCTGCTCCACGCTTAAGACCTATACCGCAATCGCCATCACCGACGATGGTATCGTAGTGAGTGACATCTGGTTCAGCAGCAATTACGCGCTCCAAACCAGCCTTGAGCACTTTCTTGGCCTCTCCATTATTAACTAGATGTACGTTAGCACGTGCTTAGGGGACCAAGGGAGTGAACCTACGTGTGAGGTTGCTAGATATTTCTTGCTTGCCATCAGTCACGGCAGTCTTCCTTCGGTCTGCTGCATTTGACTTATTTTCCCAGGTTGAAGTGCTGATCGGTGTGGACCAGCCAGTAACTTCTGAAGGAGCGTCAAGCAATTGCAGCAGAGTCTTGTCCAAGCCAGTATCCTGCAGCTTGAGCAGAGAAATACTGAAGCCAATGCCGTTCAGACTGGTCATGAAAGTGCCAACAAGCACTCTGACAGGTCTGATACTGTAGTGCTTCTTGAGTTGGTCCAGCACTTCGGTAGCGATGCCGCCCATCTCAAGTACGCTGACACCACCGAGATTGTTGATCAAGACCACTGTCTCGTCTTCGCTGGAGACCTTGAGGAAACCACGTTCCTTATCTTCCTCGTCCAGCATGTGTGCTAACATCTGTTCGACCAGGTCGGGTAGATCTGCTTTCGTTCGCTCGGAGCCCGCTTCGTTGTGGATACCTGACAGAGACAATTAGTATTGAGATTAGTTCAAGTGTCCCCGTTCGGCTTACCCATTCCAATCTCAACCTCCTCAAACGTGAGTTCATCTTCGCCAGCTTCGGTGACCTTGCGACCAGGAACATGAACATGCGAGAGGGAAGATCCAATGGATACGATGTTGTCAGCAGTCAGTTTGGCGACATGGTGTACGTCTTTGAGAGGTGCTCTGTTGACCAGTGTCAGCCCTTGTCGTCGAGTCCAAACGTCCTGTGACATACCCAGTAGCGGCCAGTGCTCCAGCAATCTTTTGCACAAGAACTGTTCCTGCGATACCTCTTCTACCAACCTTACCACCCTTAGATCTGGGCACACCAGCGTCGTCACCAACAACAACCATCTCAATGTCGACTCCTGTCGCTCTGGCTTTCTGTAACATATGTCAGTAATGGTCTACATACTCACGAGCTGGAGAAGCATACCTCGACTCCCATACCGAAGTTGAGCACGTCTCCCGTGTAATTAAGAACGATGACCAGAACACCTTTCGCCGTGTCAATACGACTTAGAAGACATCTCCTGACCTGCTCTGCTGAGGGCGAGGCAAAAATGGTTCCAGAGACAGCTCCAGACAAGATACCGGGCCCAACCAAGGCTGCAAAAGACGGCTCATGCCCTGCACCACCACCAGAAACAAGTGATACTTGAGAAGCCTTGTAGAGACCAGCATCACCACGGCGGAAGATGATCTTGTTCTCCGCGTCCAGGGCAACCGAAGGATTGGCAAAAGTGATTGACCTCAGGGCCGTGAGGACCAAGTGATTGGGATCATTGATGAAGTGTTTGGCAGCAGGATTATACGTCGAGGTTCCAGACATGTTGATTCAAGAGGGTAGTCTTTACTTGGGAGTGATCAAGGAAGGATGGTAAGCATGAGAGAGGGGAAACAGGTCATAAGAAGTACCTTTGCACCGACCCATCTCTCGTGTCCTGCCCCTCCAACGGGGACCACAAAAAACACCACCATCTGGTGCTCATCACGACCCCGCCATGTTCCTCCGAGGATCGCTGTTCGCACCGACGCGGCGTTGATCCTTTTGCGGACCTCAGCCGACTTTCTGGGTGGCTTGCGGGGAAAGGTAAGCCACAGGCTTGGAGGTGGGGTTCTGGAAGGCAACCGTAAGCAACCTCGACCTGTAAACACCACGACATGCTCAAGGGTCATCCTAGATCTTCGAAGTCCACAGTTGAATGCAGTATCTCGCCTCCGAACATCCGACAGGGTGTCAATGAATGTGCTGAGGTACTGTTCTCTACTGGGTGTTCTTCCACATATCAGCCCAAGAAAATCGCATGACCTGGTTACCTTCGCTTTCTCAACACCCATGTTCGCTCAGCTGTCGCTACTCTGCTATTGCACTGAAAGACATCCACTGCTGTTGAGAAAGCTTGCCAGCTCAAAGTCAAGCCTGAACAATGCCTCTGCGAGAGAACGACGTACCGATGCTGCATTTGCGAATATCCCAGATAGGGCGTATTTGGCGCCCTCTCTTCTTCAGAGGATATTTAATCTCAGTATCAGATGCTGTCATCCAAGTTCGGACCCGATAATGTTAGCAGCACAGCCACCAGATAAGTGGTCGACTCCTTCCAAATTGATGATTACACCTCAGGCTATCCGTCGTGTCTGAAGCTGTATGGTGTCTGGCAGAAAACCAATCGCTGCGATGTCTCCGGCTCAAACGCGACAAGGTATGGAGCACAAGATAGCGACTGGCTAAATAGGTAAGAGCGCCACACAATGTTCAAATGTGGTAGGTATGGTCCGCAGATATTTGGAGTAGCATACCCCAGCTGTGCCTTGATGGATCATCGTCAACGGTAAGAGCTTCTTTGAACATGCAATCAGTTACAAGCATGGTTCAATGTGTAAGGAGCGGCTGAGCTCTTGCGAGAAACGCTCCAACGAGCTCTCCGATGGACAAACGTTGTCCCATAACCGAGCAGCCATGATCTGGAAGGCCGCTCAGTCAAATCGAAGAGATAGGTAGGAAGGTTCACGACAAGATGAACAAAGAGTGTGCAACGAAGGAAGCTGCCAACACCACCGGCAGCAGAAACGCATGCAAGAAGAGAAACTGTCACCTAGGTGCCGGCCACAACACCTTCGCTTTCTTCTCAGTCTGCTTCCGCCAGCCTTGCTTCGATGGGCAATGTGTATTATTCTGACTATAGTTCGGGTCCGCACTCTATTCAACAGTCAGTATTGAGAAATCTATTCAATTCAGTTCTTACCATTGTGTTAGATTCCACCATCAGTACCTATTGTCGGTCAATGGAAAGTTGCTTAATTGATGTGAAGAGCACAATAGGATCTGAATGTATTTTCGAAAACAACCTACTAC
>Ga0115848_101122_pt1 | contig 11158 bp, 6 predicted proteins | sample InSIn3gowninarea_FD_83862 | JGI IMG/M metagenome (GOLD analysis project Ga0115848, IMG submission 83862) | reverse complement strand
CCTATATGAGCATTCCCAATCTGATCTCCAAGCGATGACGATTACAAAAGCGGCCGATTATATCCGTAATCATTTGCGTGAGCATGTGCAAATAACAGAATTGGCCGAGCTGACGGGATTAACGGTATCTGGTTTTCGCAGGATGTTTGAACGGATATATCGGATAAGTCCTAAACAATATCAACAACAGTGCCGTTTACAAGAAGCCAAGTGGTTACTCAGCACGACAGAAAAGGATATCAATGAGATTTCCGAAGAGATTGGTTTTCACCGAATGCATTCTTTCTCCCAATGGTTTAAATCGGTCGAAGGCCTCCCGCCAAGTGTATGGCGAAAGAAACAAAAGATGCTGGAGGATTCAGAACAGCTTGACCAAGCCCCTTTCAAGTAAATTCTTGTCCGTTTTCCCTAAATACGTGAGAAGCGGAATGGGATATGCTTATGTATATATGAAATTGAGAAGAATTAGAGGAGGCACAAAGGAGTATGGAGAAAGTACGAGTAGGATTTATTGGAGTAGGTGGGATGGCCGAGCTTCATTTGCGTTCCTTGCAAGACATCGAGCATGCTGAATTGACTGCCGTATATGATATAAATTCGGAAAGAGTACGTCAGGTTTCCCAACAGTATGGGGGTACTAAATTTGAAAGCGCTGAGCAATTGCTCGATTCGGGCTCGGTAGATGCGATATTTATTTGTACCCCTCCGTTTGCACGTGACCACATTGAGGAGTTGGCAGCGGAAAAAGGTATTCATTTGTTATCTGAAAAACCAGTAGACCTTGATTTGGAAACTGCGAGAAGTAAACAAAAGAAAATTCTAGAATCAGGTATCATTCATTCTTCGGGCTATTGTCTGCGTTACCTAGATACAGTTCAACAAGCAAAGAAGTACTTGGAAAACAAGTCGATTCATATGATCCACGGCTACCGACTGGGAGGAATACCTCCGGCGGCATGGTGGCCCTTGATGGATAAATCAGGAGGTCAGCTCGTCGAACAGTCGACGCATCAAATTGACATGATCCGTTATTTAGCAGGGGAGTATAAAGAAGTTCACTCGCGGTATGAGCAGCGGAGTATTCAACATATTCGACCTGATGCCACGATTCCCGATTATGGTATTATTTCGTTTTCCATGGAATCTGGCGCGATCGGTTCAATGAGTAATTCATGCATGACTCAACTTGCAGGGCGAAGTGAAGTTGAATTGTTTGGGACGGATTTCTACATCTCGATGGACCGTAATGGAGCCGATATGCGAATTGTGGATCAGGAACAAGATATCACGATTCGATCTAAAATGAAATTTTATCAGGAACAGGATAGAGCATTCATTGAAGCGATTCGTACAAATCGACAGGACTTGGTGTTAGGCGGGTATGATGATGCTGTGACAACCCTCGCAGCAACGCTTGCCATGAATGAATCGGCAAAATCCGGTGTTCCGGTAACGATTCAAGGCAATCAATACTCCGCAAGCCCATCATAAGGAGAATGATGAATATGCTGAAAGGCGTAAACCAATGGTGTTTTCCTGAAGGGACTGCTTTGGAGCAATTGTTCGGGGAGGGACCCTTGTGAAAAAAATCGGCTTTATTGATTATTATTTGGATGAATTTCATGCGGACAAGTATCCCGCATGGATCGAACAGGCTACGGGCGGTGCTATGCATGTCGCATATGCCTATGGGTTGGTCGATAAAAAAGACGGATTAAGCAACGAAGCATGGTGTGCGAAGCAGGGCATCCAGCTGTTGGACACGATTGAGGAAGTCGTCGAACGCAGTGACTATTTGGTTGTTTTGTCACCGGATCATCCTGAGTTTCATGAGGAATTAGCATCGATTCCATTACGCTCAGGTAAACCTACTTATGTTGACAAAACGTTTGCGCCTGATCGGGAAACGGCCATCCGCATGTTTGAATGGGCGGAAAAGCACGGTACTCCGATGTACTCTTCTTCGGCGCTACGCTTTGCTAAGGAATATGGGGAGCTGGAGCGAGAGGGTGTAAATACGATCGAAAGCTGGGGCGCAGGTCAGTATGACACCTATGCCATACATCAGATTGAACCGATCGTTCAATTGATGGGCCCAAAACCGCAAAAAGTGATGTATACGGGAACTTCGAAGACGCCGGCGCTTCTCATTGATTTTGGTGAAGGAAAGCAAGCGAGTATCCACCACCTCGGTCAAGGCTGTCCATTTACATTAGGCGTTGCCTATGAAAATGGATCAAGCAAGATTAAACGAGTGGAATCGGATTTCTTCTTCGCATTTATTCAAAATATGGTCAAGTTTTTCGAATCGGGGAAACCAATCGTCGATTCGAAAGAGACAATCGCCATTATTACCATAATTGAATACGGACGTGAGGCAGCAAAACATCCATTTAAATGGATCGAATTATCCTAAAAAACGTATGGAGAGGTGAAGCTCGGATGTTAAAAGGTGTAAATCAGTGGTGTTTTCCGAAAGGGACCCCATTAAAGGAATTGTTCGAAGTGAGTCAAAAAGCCGGATTCGATGTAGTAGAATTAAATTTGAACCCAGAGGGAGAAGTTGGATTGACTGCCGATACGACTCCCGAACAGGCTCGTCAAATTGCTAATCTCGCTCGAGACCACAACATTCAATTACCGAGCGTGTCAACGTCTCTGCTATGGAAGTTTCCCTTGTCTTCGGATGATCCTTCCGTAAGGGAGCTAGGTCGGCAAGTGATCACCAAGCAAATTGAACTCGCCGCGGAAATTGGCGCCGATACGGTATTGGTTGTACCGGGAGCGGTCAATGACACAACAACGTATGAGGATTGTTATGAGCGAAGCCGTAATGAGTTGGAAAAAATCGTACCCATTGCAGAAAAGCATCAAATCCGTATTGGGATCGAAAATGTGTGGAATAAGTTTTTATTGTCACCACTAGAAATGAAGCAATACGTAGAGCATTTCGATTCTTCATATATGGGAGTCTATTTTGATGTAGGGAATATTATTTTGTACGGTTTCCCTGAACAATGGATACGGTATCTCGATTCGAAGATATTCAAAATTCATGTAAAAGACTTCCGACGTAATGTAGGAACGGGTGCGGGCTTCGTTCCGCTGCTTTCTGGAGATGTCAATTGGCCGGAGGTTGTGAAGGCACTAAGGGAAATTAATTATAAGGGTGCTTTGACGGCTGAAATCGGTATCTATCCGCATAGCCCGCTTCAGGCGGTGTATGATACAGCCAATCAGTTGGATGCGATATTGGCAATGAAGTAATCTTAATGGTTATAAAATCCCCTCCTGTTGTTGTCAGGAGGGGATTGCTTGTTCTCACTTAAGATTGTTCATCTTATTGACCCAAGCCTTAAATCCATCCATTAAAAATCCAAAATCAGACCCCGACCAAATGATATTCATCCCCTGATCACACCAGAATTGGGTTCCTTCCATTCCCGGCATAAACATTCCGCAGGACGTTTGATACTGATCGCAAATTCGGATGACCTCCTTAATCGCTTCAGTCAATTCAGGTGCATCGAATTGGTACGGAACTCCAAGCGATGCAGCCAAATCGTTCGGACCGACGATTACTCCGGCAACCTCTTTGGTTTGTAGCATTTTTTCGAGATTCGAAATTCCAGCCGGGGATTCCATTTGGACAAAGATCATTTTATCCGTATTGTACGTTTCTACCGATTTTGCATATCTACTACCGAAATCGTAACCGCCGATCCCTTTTTTCCCGACTGGTGGAAGTCTTGAAAATTCAATGACCTGCTCTAGCTGCTCCAATGTTTCAACTCGTGGAATCAATATGCCATTGGCCCCTAGGTCCATCACTTTCGAAACTTGTTGATATCTAATTTCAGGCACTCTTACGATGGACGGCAAACCGACCATGTCGCACATTCTCAACAGACCTTCCATGTCTCTCCAATCGAAAAAATTATGTTCCATCTCGATAATCACAAAATCAATATCTTCTTTCCGCATGGCCGGTACGATGCCTGTCCAGGAGAAATGCATAATGGTCGTGCCTTTCACGCGCATTCTTCGCTCCAGCTTTTCATTCAAACTAAGATTTGTCATGATTGTAACCTCCTATTTTTAGTACCGGTGTAAGTATAGGCTCGACTCGGTTGACGATATGTTTGGGACGCTCTCCGCGAAGGAATCGGGCAACTTCCAATCCTGCATATTCATGTAGTCTTCTACTAGATTCTTCGGAGTAATGAGCACAGTGGCTCGTTATGATGCACGGGTCGAATGCATGCAAGGGATGATCAGCGGGTGGCGGCTCCTTCTCCAATACGTCCAGGGCTGCTCCAGCAATGGAACCCTCGCCTAAAGCCTCTACTAAAGCATCCGTGTCCACAACCCCGCCACGGGAAGTGTTAATTAAATAAGCGCTTGCCTTCATCTTTTGCAGTGCTTCACGACCGATCCAATGCTGCGTTGCAGGCGTTAACGGGAGATGCACAGACACCACATCGCTTTCAGCAAGCACCTTCCCCCAATTCGCATTTTCTACGCTATGCTGTACGAATACATCTTCGGAGATATAGGGATCATAAGCGATCACCCGCATATCGAACGCTTTCATTCTCTTCGCTACAGCACGAGCAATATTTCCGAATCCCGCTAGACCCAACGTCTTTCCTTGCAGTTCATACATCGGGGCAAGGTCAGGATAGTCCCAATTTCTGTTTTTCACGTGTTGCACCACTTGGGGGATTTTTCGAACAGATGCTAGGAGAAGGGCAACCGTATGTTCTGCAACGACGACGACACCATAATCCGGAACGTTTACCACAGGAATTTGAAGTGAGGAGGCTGCTTCTAGATCAATATTATCAACACCAATCCCGTATCTGAGAATCATTTTGCATTGTGGTAAATTTTTGATTACTTTTGCCGTCAATGGAGCGCTTGTGGTTAAAATAATATCAGCATCTTTACAAAGTTGGATCGTTTCTTCTTCGGTTTTACAATCCCCTGTCACATAATCAATCTGTCCCGGCTGCAAACCATCAGCCACGACGCTAAAGTCACCGGTACGCACAACAGAATCCGAGCGGGTAAAGCCGTCTCCCCAGAATGTCCAGTGATCCACTGCTCTTTCTGTGCTCCATTGCTCAAAGGAGGGGTTAAGAGCAAGTTGGTTCTGTCCTTCAAGAAGACCCGGTATGTTGACTCGGTTCGATCGAACATCTTCTTCCTGATAACGAACTCGATAAATCATGCTCTGCTCCCAAATTTGCTGCGGCACTTCAGGTAAAGTGATGCTTGCCGTTCTCGTTGTCGCATCCCACGTTAAATCTGTAGGAGCTATCGATTGCCAATCGCTTGCATTTAGACTGTTTTCCAGCATGAAATCGGCAATCGTTGGGTCGGTGTCAGGCAATTCTTGAAACGAAATTTGCATACGGCCATTCTCGACTTCCACTTGGGAGATGGATGGCAGCTCCTCTGGAAGCTGATAGAGCTCGACATCATCAAAATAAATGGTATCCCCTCTCTGAAAGTCCTTCATTAATACGAAGAAGCGGGCTGAGGTCTCCCCAGGCATAACCTCAAATTCCGTTACGACAGGCAGCCAACTGCCATGAGACAAAGCGGCTGGTTTTATATCGGATTGAACTCTTCTAACGACTTGCCCGCTTTGATCTTTCAATTGAATCGACCAATGTAAGGTGCCGTTTGTTTGAATTTCCGTATTGAAGTGAAACACACCCACATATTGACCGGGATCCAGATCGAGATCATGAATCGGACCTCCGCCGCCGGCCTCGTTCTGTCCAGGCTGTAAGCCATCAGCCACCACACTATATTCACCTGTTCGCACCACGGAATCAGAACGTGTAAAACCATCCCCCCAGAAGATCCAATGATCCGCTGCTCTCTCTGTATTCCATTGCTCGAAGGATGAATTTTGTACCACTTGATTCAATCCTGCTGTGTCAGGTTCAATCGTAAATGGCGCCGATTGTACAAGTGCTGAATTTAAATACGCAACTTCGTAAGTGACCGTTTGCGACCATATTTCAGGTGTCACTTCAGGAACATGTAAAATAGCTTTATTCTCCTCTTCCACCCATTCGAGAATATTTGGTGTGATCGTTCCAGCTTGCTCCTGGTTCATCCTTTGCGTAATAGAGAAGTCATTTAATATAAGGGTTTGTTCAGGCCTTTCATGAAAATAAACGTGTATCCTTCCATTCTCAGCTTCGGCATGGGAAAGGAGCATTGGCGGCAACGGATCACTTTCCCCCGATTGGAATACCTCAAAGTCATCCATATACAACGTTCCGCCTTCAAAAAAACCGTTCACTGTATTGGAAACCTTGACACTTTTAACAGCCGTGCCATTCACTGTTTCTGGGACGATTCCCATAACCGCAACTGTATTCCATTGTCCTTTATGGGTCGCGTATGCTTGCTGACTGCTTTTGAATGTGTCCAGTACAAGTCCATTCTCGTCTAGAAGATCGAGTTGAACCCATGTATCCCCAACGGTTACGGTATCTGGTGTTACATAATAATTCACCTTAGCAATCATCATTCCTGGTTTGACCGGCACCGTTTGACTGATGTCTCCATAGTAAAAATCGTGTACATAAATGCTGGCATTTCCTGAATGGGCGTTCTCCGGTTCTTCAACCCGCTTGAAATTGCCAAAATTGACGACTCGTGTATCCCAACCTTGTGCTTCATCCTTACCGATTTCAAAGGAAGGGTTAGCATTTATCACCGTTCCCTCGAGCATATGTTGGACCAAATTTGCAAATTGTTGCACGGCTGGACTTTCATCAACCGTCATTTCCGCAATTCGGTCTCGAACAGGACCCTCCGCCGGCTCATGTTGTTCGACGTAGTTTATAATTTCCAGTGCATAGGCTGGGTTCAAACCTGACCATTCCAGACCATTACGAAACGGGTCTGCTGGGTGCTCTAACAACGGATTTTCTGAATATTGCTCGATCAAATCCACTCTTTTCTGAGCATAATCTGCTTTGATTTGAATTTTGGCTCCCTCTTCCAATAACGCTAAAGCCTCTTCTTGACCAGCAGGCGGATCAACCGATTTAGGGTAACTTAACACGGAAGCCTCATAATATTCAAACTGCTTGTATAGCAACTCGGCTCGAGCAGCTTGCTCAGGTGTCCCCGTTTTATCCATAACTGCCTCTAGCAATTGCCTGCTATAGGCCATTTCTTCATCGGTGATAGCCTCTAAATAAGTGCCCCAATAATAGGATAAATACGTAATATCCTTTCGGGTTTCAAACCAGTCATGGTCTTTAATTCGCTCTGTCCAGAAATGCTCCCAATGATCGTAATAGGCTTTCAAATCATCAGCTGCTTCTTCGCCAACTGCTCTTACGTACCATTCGTTCAGCAGTTCATCTACATCTTGATCGGGATCCCATAAGAGCTTTGTCAGCAACCACGGTTTAGGCCCTTCCCCCCAATTTTGCGAAAGCTCACCGAAAAAGGCGATCACATTATGGTCTGCTCCATACCGCAAATATTCAGCCATGACATGCGGATAAACCCGCGGAACCATGTAAGGTGTTCCGTATACATAATCGTAAAAAGCTAAATTGTCCGACACTTCATTCCATCCGTGAATCGTTGCGATGTCTTTATTGCGGATATCCTCGTCAATCCAAGCCATCCGATCTTTCGTGAAATAAGGTACGACTCTAGGATGCAAATCGAAAGATGGAGGATCGTTAACTTCCAAGTAAGCAAGAACGCCAAACCATTTGTCCGGATGAACCTCTAAAACGCGCTCTACCACTTGATTTACCCAGTTGAAATAAATGTCAGACATATCTGGATAACCCATTGAATTTAAGCGATGCGGGTTTAATGGATGATCAGGCTCTGCCTCGCAATAACCTAGTCCGTCATTAACTGCAAGGGAGAACGAAGTCTCCTGGGGGTTCTCATTAAAGTAATCAATGACCGTGCCAGCTGCCAGTTCTGCGGCAATTGGCTCTGAAAAACAAGGCTGCCAACGCACATCTGATGTGGGAATATAGCGCTCCCCATTTCTCATCGGATAAACTTCTGGATATAGGGTTGGGTAATGTTCAGCAGGCCTTCCTTTGCCAGGGTAAAACAAATAGTTCATGTTGTGAAAATAACCTTCAATCGTGCTGTGCAGGCGATTACGGATACCCCATTCATAATTCATCCGGTTATCTGTCATGCTTCTATAATCTTCCGCATGCAGCCCCCACATTTGTCTCGATTTGTAAACCGGTTCATCCAGAATCCATTCATATGGAACCATAAGATCAGCGTTCTGCGGAACATCCTCTCCGTCAGGACCCGGCATTAGCCATCGTACACCTACGTATCGTTCTAAGAATTCATACACCCCATGCTCGGTACCGCGAACCGTCGGACCCACGATCGAAACATGGCCCTCTAATGTTTGAATAGAATAACCATCGATATGAAGATTCGCTAACTCTTCTTCGATTTGCTCCGTAAGGCCGCTTTGGCCAATATAGATACGAATCGTTTCACTCGATGTTTCTTCATTCAGTTCAGCAACCGTAGTAACAGGAATGACAGCCCCTGTAGATTTCTGAACATATTCTGCAAACATTTCCACGGCTTGAATGATCGTCTCGTCTTCATCGTCTGCAATGACAACTACAGATTGAGCTTGACCATTCAAAACGAGTTTCAATGAACTTGACCACTTAATCAAGAAGTCAGCTTCAAGCTTTAACCTGTTAAATGCCTGCTCTGAGATCAACTCGCTGCTATAATAATGATCCAATAATTGAATAAAGCCCTCCAAGTGGCGAATCACTTTATCGGTCTCGCCTCTGTTTTCAAAATGCTCTACCGAAGTTAAATGAACGATCAGCGAACGAGCCGTTCCTGCATTCTTAAATTCGTCATCCTCTGCGAATTGCTCTACCATCGCCTTTAATTCAGCACTTGTTCGGACAGTATAATCATCCTCTTGAGCGAGTACGATCATTGAGGTCATCGTAAAACAGAGTACGAACATGCCTATTATTGCTTTCCATTTCATCATTGTGCCTCCTCGTTTTAATGGATTCCTTCACGTGCTGCGTTGCGTGTTACATCATTCCTCCTCCAAACAATTATAAGCGCTTACATGAATATGATTATAACGGTTGAATATATACAAAGTCAATGATTATATACTATTTATTTAAATTATATATAATCTTTTTCAGCTACTATAACGCTTTCTATTTTGATACAATGACAAGTGGAATCATTTCTAAAGGAGTTGAGTACTATTTACGCAAAATGGAAAGAAAACCACAAAGGAATCTTTTATTGCCTCATTGTTGCCCTGTTTTTCACATTCATGATTTCACTGTCATCAACTAGTTTTGCAAATCAATCGGGTCAAGCGGTTGTGCCTACGATTGAACGAAGCGAACAAACCTTAATCCCTTTCCGGCATACTTTTGAAAGAATGGGATACGCAGTTAACTGGGATCAAACTTCGCAAACCGCAATTGCGCATGGTGATGTCACCGTTTATGTCTCGCTACCTAGTGACCCGATTCGTTGGATTGATGCGGATGGAATGGAACATGGGCCGATCCGTACTCAACCATTCATGCAAAATGATCATCTTTACATCGATGTTGACATTTTTAAACTGATTTTTCCAACCGAACAGGAAACGAGACCCCTGGAAAGAATCCGCATTTCGGTACCCGATACAGATGGCCATAGTGGCTGGTCAGAAGGAGTGGTTAAATCCATAGAGGATGAATACGGCATTCAGCTTCAAGTGGATAAATCGCAGGGTAAAGAGTATAGGGATCGTTTGAATTTGATGGTAGCCGCAGGGGATCTATCCGACATGGCGTTTGTGCCTGCAACGTATACGCAACTTCATCTAATTGCAGAACATGGACTTTTGAAAGATTTGAGCTGGACTTTAGCCGTTCCCCCTAGTAGCGAACCCATGTATGCGATTCCACATCCTTCACCGAAATTTGGCTCATCATTTCCAATCATCCGTAAATCATGGCTGGACGTGCTAGGATTAGACCAACCGCAAACTCCCGAACAACTCCGCCTCGTTATCGAAATGTTCACCGATCATGATCCTAACGGCACGGGTAGACATGACACGATTGGATTGACCGGTTGGGTGTCGGCTGCCGATATGGGATCACTGCAATGGGTGGAGCAAATGTTCAATGAAGGCGAGCATGCAGGCACAACGATTTCCTCTGGAACTCGTCAAGCTTTGGCTTGGTTGCGTGATTTATATCAAAATGGATGGCTTGATCCTGAATTTGCCGTTCTTACCCCAGAAGCCGCGATACAAAAAGTGGTCCAAAGAAAAGCCGGGATCACTGGTGGAACCTTAGAGACTATTCTGCCTATATGGGAACAACAGGAACCTTTCGATCTAGAAACACTCTTTGTCCCACTTGATGTGGGAGTCAACTCGATACATGACAGCGGTTGGTGGGTGATCAATAAACGCGTTGATGATGAAACGGCTAGCACACTGATTCAGTGGATTGAGGAAATATATCCTGAAAACAAAACATATGAAGATGCCATAGGCGATTCACCTACTTCATTGGACAAAGAAATTCAGGAAATGAAAGTCAAAGTCATCATGGGTAACACGACACTAGAAGAGTGGGATCAATTTGTTGCTGAGCTTGAGGGTAGAGAGGATGTGTAAAATAAACATTTTGTAACTACACAGGGGGATGCTTCTATCATTCGGTCTTATCCATAAGGACATTTCATGTATTTAAATGAAGGGCATAGGAATTCCACAGGTGAAAAACGCAAATTAAATACGTAAAATGCATCTATTCGTATTTTTTAGGAATTTTCATTCAAAATAAATACATCGAATGCCCTTATTTCAATCGGGGGTCATTATACGTCATTCACCTTTACACTTACTTAGATTGGAGGCAATACATTGAGCCAAACGATCACGATCGCCGTTACAAACGGCACGCATGATACCATTAAGCTTGAAAAAGAAATTTTACAGCCGTGGCAGATTGATTATGTGACAGGGGATTGTAAAACCGAAGAAGAAACGATCCAACTTTGTAAAGATGCTGATATTATTTTAACCACAAGCGCTCCATTGACGGCAAAAGTAATCAAAAATTTA
>Ga0115848_101118_pt1 | contig 11174 bp, 7 predicted proteins | sample InSIn3gowninarea_FD_83862 | JGI IMG/M metagenome (GOLD analysis project Ga0115848, IMG submission 83862) | reverse complement strand
GCGAGCCCCCGGGTGGGGGGGGGCCCCCCCCCCCCCCCCCCCCCCCAACAAAAAAAAAAACCCCTCAATCCTGTTCCCAATCCGTGCTCCAGGCAGGAGCGACTCAGGAGCGTGCTCTCGTAAAAAAATCGTGCTCCCTGCCTATTTCCGGAGCGAAGGGAGCGTCGTTCCCGTCGCTCCGGGAGAAATTTTTATAACCGGGGAGCGGTCAAGGAGCGATCGCTCCTGACCCCTCCTGGAGCGACGTGAGTGACTGACGAAAGCGAAACGCGCAGAAAACAATTCAACCAACAAAAAAAAATTAACAACAACAAATAAATAAATAAAATAAAATTTGGCGGTAAAAAAAAATTGTGGAAAATTGCAGGTTGCAGCGTATCTAATCAAATTAAAATATAATTACTTCAAAGTTCATAGTTCATTTAAAAAAAAATAGAATCAGAATTTAGAAATTAGAATGTGATGTGCTTGGTCTTGATTCAGATCCCACTGTGATTTTGGGGGTCAATAATGAAACAAAGATTATAAATTTATAGATATGTACTTTGATATTAAATTGTTAAACAGTGGTACACTACATGCGAGCTCTTTTGATATAATCGTAACCAGAACAAATTTAATTTCAAAAGCCAAAGAAAATTAATAGCTTGAACGAAAACCTAGTGGGTTGAAAATCGTCTGACATAATCATTATTATATTATGGTAACATTTGATTAGATAATAGTGTGTCTGAGTAGACTTATTTATATTTGTATACCGGCCCCGGAATTTGACAACGTAAGCTGCAAACGGAATGGTATTAAGACACCATAATAGTTAAGGTATTTTAAATAGAGAGAGAAATAGTGTAGTAGTCAGGCAGGTGATACGTAGCCATATAAATTGCAATCTCAAATGTTTCCTTTTATATTTACATAATTCTGAGGACACCTTCTCGGGCAAAGCCTACCTTGTGGAGAACCCTTTGGGAAGCCATATTTTCTAGCAGAACCAGACATACAGTTTCCCTCAACTGTATATATATTGTTTAATTAGAACTGGTTTGCTAGATACGAAAGAAGAGGGAAATCCTAGGTGTAGAGAACAGTGACAATGGACATCTTATTTTATTATAGCCTCAGTCCCTCAGCTAGTCATTGTTACAAATCAAAGGCATTTTTAACGGGCTTGCTGCTTAAGTTTTAACTACGTCTATGCCATATGGTCTACGACTTACCTGAACCTCACACACGCTGCCAAGTTGCCAAACTTTCCAATGACCAAGCAACTCCAAGGAAAATAGCAAAAGAACCCCGAAAAAATAATTACGTGGGCTTTAAAGCTATTGATTTTGTGGAGTACGTATTCAACTAGAGAAAAAAATGTTAGGGCAACGTTTTTTAGACTTAGAAAACTTGTTTTCCATTACTAGGACACGAAGAAAATGACAAAGTACATTTTATGTTTTCCAGCACACATTCAAAAACGTTTTCGGCATGTTTTAGGGTGTTTTTTGTGTCCGGCACGTTAAATACAGGACACGAGACCTTGGAGGACGTGTCCTGTGACTTAGATTACAAATCATAGCAATACCCATGGCCTTTTTCGCAGTCACTCAAGATTCGAGTTGTTGAAGATTGTGAGGACTAGATTTGATAGCTATTACCTCACCTTCAGGTGCCTTTTGAAGGTAAGAGAATCATTGGCTAACATGGTATCAAGTCCACATTGGCAGGTATTAAAGGAAAGGGCTACAAATGCAGCTGACAGGCAAGGTTTTGAACAGGTGGAGGAGGTCGTTGTTGATGGTATGTTTTGGGCACGTGTGAGGCAAGTATTGGATTTCACCAAGCCCATTTATCACATGATTCGGTTTGCAAATACAGATAAACCAGTGATTGGCGAGGTGTATGAGCAGATGGATACCATGTTGGGGCAAATAAAAGATATTGTTCATAACAGTGATCCCAACTTGTACAAATTGATTCACGATTGTGTGTGTATACGGTGGGATATACTTAATGTTCCACTACATTGTTCAACACACCCTATCCTATTATCCTTATAGAAGTGGGTCTTTCCCCTATCTAGAGCCTAGCTATGACTAGGCTTTTGTTGTACAAGCACAAACTAAATAACTAGGAGACCATAGACTTCCTAAGCTAGCTTTAAATTCCTGCCAAAACCACCTAAAGCTCAAACGAAGTTGGTATAAAGACACCAGGGCTTGGTTAAACCATTGGGAGATCAACGATAATGTTGCATTGCAAAACATTAATAACATTAAAAATATTGTTACTTCTAAGTTCAAAGAAAACATGTGGTGTGAGAAAGATTTAACAGCTAAAAGAAAATTAGGATATTATAAGGAGGTCATCAACCGCACCCTAGAAGATCAAAAGTATTTCTCTGTTTTAACTAGTTCAAAGAAGAAAATTAATATAGTCAAGATTAGAACGAACTCTCATGAGCTCCATGGTGAACGGGTCATTGGGCAGTTCCTGAAACACCATGGATAAAAAGGTTCTACCATCTCTGTGAGAATAAGAACATTGAGGATGAAAATCACTTCCTCTTAGAGTGCCGCGCTTACAACCACAACCACATTAGATATCAGTTTCAAAACCTTTGTTGCAATACTAACCTTCCTAACCTTTTAGGTTGTCAAAATTACAGTGAGCTCGAGAGGCTTCTCTCCAAGATTTTTGAGCATAAGAATAGATTTTAAATCAAACTAAATAATCCGTTTATATAGTCAGATAGACCAAACCAAAGTTTGGTCTTAATGGACGTTAACCATCATCATCACATCATCAATAAGGTTTTAAATAAAAAATTATAATAAATTAGATTAAAAATAATAATAAAATATAATATTGACTCAATTAAAATTTAATAAAAATAAAGTAATAAAAAAAAATAATAAGTATATTTTATTCCATTTGTATTTTTATTAATAAAATTATAAAGAATGAGGAAATTTATAACATACATATAACATCTAAAAAATACATTCCAAAACCACATTATCAAAAAATATGTGAAGCCCAAAGTTGTTGTTGTATTATATATTTAAGTAGCTAAATTACTCATTGTGTCATTATGCTTGCTTGCATGGAGAGAAATTTTCTACAAATAATCACATTATAGGTCTACTAGTGAATTAATTAGCTTTTTCAACCTAAGATAATTTAGAAAGTGTTATCAGATAATTGGTTTATTATGAGTCAATGATTTGAAAGAATGGAAGTGATAAATGTAAATTTAACTAGATTTGAGAGTATAAATAATTTTATTTTTCAATTTTGATAGATTAAAATTAAATAATTGCTAGAGTATATAAATATTGGAAACAATATTTATGGTTTAAACTGCTTTTATGGATATTAGTGTCCAAAACAATATCAATGTTCAAAACAATGTAACAAATGAAAAACGATAATACTATGAAGTAGATATTATAGTTACATTCTAGATAAGATATTGAAATAAAATAATAATAATAAATGTTAAGGTTAATTTAATTAAAAATAATAAATAATAAATAGATTTAAATTCAATGAGTAATAATTTATATTCATAATTGTGATATTCTAAAACTTTATATTGTAGAATATGTTATCAAATTGATATTTTAAAAAGACATACTACTAGAATTTCATGTATTGTTATTATAGATTTATTTAACTAAATTACTCACTATCTCCATGTATATGAAGAGGAACTTCTTATAAGTAAATACATTATAGCATTAGTGGTAAATTAATTGATCTAAAAGGTAATTTATAAAGTGTCATAAATAATTGTTATAATATGAGCATAGATCTATTTTTACTCAGGATTTACCCAGAGCAGAGAGGGATCAAATATTTTTTCACTCTATGTTAATTTGCAATTGACTTCAACAAAAATCTAAGATGGAATGGTTGTAGAAAGAAAAGAACTTTGGGGGGTTGGAAAGCATTTTATGCTTTTCAAAACAATGTAAAGAGGCAGAGTTATGGGACTGGAAAAACCACTCAAACTTTTTTTCGGCTTCTAGTGATTCGGTGATTCTCTATGGTTTTGTACTATGGGCCAGCAGTACATCTCAAATGCAGTGGAGACAAATTGAGAAAATTCAAAAGCGTTTGATTACAAACAAATTTAAGATTAAAAGTGGAGTTCCTTATGATATCTTGTTAAGTGAAACAGGGACTGCTACTATTGAAGCAATTAAATAGCAAATAGATAACAACTTTTGTTATGGAAAAGTTCCACAAGTGTACTTGGGATAAGGAGCTAGCAAGAAAGAAAAAATAATATATTGAAGTGTTTAATCCTACTTATGGTCATCAACCAAAAGCATACATAGATACCAATATCTCTTAGAGAGCCAAAATTCGTATTTCTTAGTTAAGGACTAATTCTCATCAACTTCGTTGTGAAACAGGGCGCTCGAAAAGGCCAAAGCAAGTGTGGGAGGAAAGAGTATGCATATTTTGTTCTTGCCGAAAAGGGGAAACAGAAAAACATTTCATTTTAGAATGTGAGGCCTTCAAGCACAATAGAGAAAGCTATGCAGATATGATGGCAAATAGCTCTTGGGATAATCTATTTAGCAAGGGGTTTGTCGAGAAACTAGGAGCATTTATTTTGAAGCTTCACATAAAAAGGGCCAAATAAGGCCGAATACATCAATCAGATGAAGAAGCAATCTATCCTATGGGACATTTGATCCCTCTCGACACTTAGTAGATCCAGAGTAAAGATGTATCTATCTTGGTCTAATTCCCCCCTTTAAATAGGTTACATTCCATGTGAATACCATGGATCAATACCATTGGTTCTCAATACCATGGGTTAATACCATCTGTCATATTTATTTTAATTAATATTAATATTAGGTTTAATAATGCTTTTTTGCGTGGTATTAATAATAATTTGGCCCATAGGCTTCACTTAAATAAAATCTTATTTTTTAGTGTTCGTAAATATAAAGTGAATTATCGAATGAAAAAAAAAAAATTGTTTTATTTATTTACCATACTTCTGATTTATTTATATTTTTATTAATTTACCATACCTCTTTTATAAATATGGTATTTGGCCCATAGGCTTCACGTAACTAAAACCTCTTTTTTGAGTCTTCCTAAATATAAAGAGGTTTTATTTATTTACCAAACTCCAGTTTATTTATATTTTTATTTTATCTCACTTTTGGAGTAAGTATAAAAAGAGGTTTTATTTATCCACAAGCGTACCTGGGATAAGGAGCTAGGAAGAAAGAAAAAATAATATATTGAAGTGTTTAATCCTACTTATAGTCATCAACCAAAAGCATACATAGATACCAATATCTCTTAGAGAGCCAAAATTCGTATTGCTTAGTTAAGGACTAATTCTCATCAACTTCGTTGTGAAACAGGGCGCCCGAAAAGGCCAAGGCAAGTGTGGGAGGAAAGAGTATGCATTTTTTGTTCTTGCGGAAAAGTGGAAACAGAAAAACATTTCATTTTAGAATGTGAGGCCTTCAAGCACAATAGGGAAAGTTATGCAGATATGATGGCAGTAAGATTTTGGGATAATCTATTTAGCAGGTTTGTCGAGAAGCTAGGAGCATTTATTTTAAAGCTTCACAGAAAAAGGGCTGAATAAGGCCGAATACATCAAGCAAATGAAGCAATATGTTCCATAGGCAATCTTTAGCCTCATGGAGCTTCATAGAAAAAGGGGTGAATACATCAAGCAGATGAAGAATCAATATGTCCCATAGGCCATCTTTAGATGGCCTATGGGACATTTGATCGCTCTCCGTGCTTAGTAGATCCAGAGTAAAGATGGATCTATCTTGGTTTAATTACCCCCTTTAAATAGGCTACATTCCACGTGAATACCATGGATCAATACCATTGGTTCTCAATACCATGGGTTAATACCATCTGTCATATTTTTTTAATTAATATTAATATTAGGTTTAATAATGTTTTTTTTGCGTGGTATTAATAATAATTTGGCCCATAGGCTTCACTTAAATAAAACCTTATAGTGTTCGTAAATAGAAAGTGAATTATCGAATAAAAAAAAATTGTTTTATTTATTTACTATACTTTTGATTTATTTATATTTTTATTAATTTACCATACCTCTTTTATAAATATGGTATTTGGCCCATAGGCTTCACGTAACTAAAACCTCTTTTTTGAGTCTTCCTAAATATAAAGAGGTTTTATTTACTTTCCAAACTCTAGTTTATTTATATTTTTATTTATTTACCTCACTTTTGGAGTAAGTATTAAAAAAGGTTTTATTTATTTACCATACCTCCAGTTTATTTATATTTTTATTTATTTACCATACCTATTTTTTTAGTGTTCATAAACTTCTTTATATTTTAAATATATATTGTGTTTATACATAATAATAATTAGATTGGTTTCTAAATAGGGCCGATATTAGATTAAAAATGTTAAAGGTTAAACATTACATGTTAAATATTTACATTTACGTTTACATGTTTATGTGATATCTACTTTACGTTTACATGTTTATGTGAGATCTACTCCATACTAAGTTGTAGAGCGCCTCTCTCTAGACGCAATGAGTAAATGACTTGAAAAAATAGAATTGATAAATTTAACAATTTATTTTACTAATATCAATATTTTAATTTATCAAATTAAAAATAGAAATAATTAATTATTTGAGTCATTTTAAGTAAAGGTGGTTTAGAAAGTGCTCCCGATTGGGATGCGAAAAAAGGTAAGTGAGGGTGGCAGGTGAGATTATGATCATGGCAGGACAGAGGGACGAAACCACAGGTATGACGCTGCCCTTCTAGCCAAAACAATGAGTAGCATGTCAGGGAAATTCTCAAAAAATCGGAGTGGGGGAGGTGGAATGAAGGAGAGTAGAAGTAGTGGTGGCGGTAGTGGAAGAATGAGAAGGACGGTGAAGATGCATTATATGAAGGTGGCGAAGTGTAGAAGAAAGAGTAAACTAAGCGGGGTGAAAGAGGAGCAGAGCGTAGCGCAACCAGAAGGAGCTATCAAGGAGGTTAGCGATTCCGGGTATGTTAAACCTGAGACCCCTTCACTCCTTTTCTCAGTCATAATAGGTAGAATGGAAAAATTTAATACATGTGAAGCCTCTGAGGAAGAAAAGGGCTGGTGTGAGTTCGCCCTCCACTCAACAATACATTGTGAGGGTCAATCGGGCCAAAATTGGGGGGGGGATTCTTGATGAATGGAGGAATTGTGGCCATGAGAATAGTTAGGGAAGAAACTTGGGAGACTATATCAATCACTCCACTGCAAAAGTAGAGGGGATGTCTGAAAGAGGGGATACGAAAATCCTGCCCTTAGCCCAACAATTGATTTTCATGATAGAGGGTCTTCTTCGCTTCTTGTATCCTGAAAATGACGAGTAGCGTAACACCCAAATAAATTGCAGGGACTGTAGTAGGAGTAGAGGAATAACCACAGAGAAAATTGTGGTGGCAGACAGTGATGAGAAACTTGAAAAACTTACCCCTGTGAATGATAATTGTCAACAAGATAAGGAAGAAAGCAGGATGGCGCGCCCGAGTCGTGGCAGAGGACGTGGAAGTTGAGGACGACTGAGGCAGGGGAATCAAGAGGGTCGGCTCACAAATGCTCCAAGTAACCAGGGCAGAGGGAGAAGATCGACTGTGATAGCAGTCTAGGAAGCTGCCAGAGCTTATAGGGAAGGCACAAGTGAAGACATTCACCGAATCATTCAAGACATGGAAGCCAGCGTGAGGGAGGAACAGTCTGACTCCGAGACGGAAGAATGGGCTGAAATGATTAGAGATTCAGGGAATACGCGGGGAAGGATGACTCTGTATAGGCAATCTCTACATATCTATTGGGTACTAAAACGCCTCCTTGCAAAGGTTTTGGAGCAGGTGGCAAAGGAAATGGTGGAAATTGCAAATGGCGTGCCAAATTTGCAAAAAGAAATGAAAAATTTCTAGGTTATCATGATCAGGCAGAACAACACACTAGAGGAGATATATCAGCTGCTGTCTTGGATGGATCGTACAACCCCAAATCAGGATGAACCAATGGATACTCCCATGGACATGATTTTTCAATGTTTGCAGCTATACCTCCAAGAGAGATGTGGGATGATTTAGAGTTGTAGTCCCAGAGCAACACAGACATGGGCAAGGTCCATTGAGGAGTCCTCCTCTTGGATCATTACCTTGCTATAGGGGCCCACAATATTCAGTAGCAAGATGGACCAGTGTCAATTATGCAGTTAAAATATGGAGTGATAATTGGAGACTAGTAGCAATCAGTAGCTAAGGAGCCAATGCAGTGTTGGCAACAGAGCAGGAGGCTCGGTAGCAGAGTCAGCAGCGCAAATTCTTTATTGGACAGTGCAATGACTAGTAGCAGTTAAAGACTCAGGAGACAGATGCATCATATTGAACACAATTGATTCAGTTTTTAGGCAGTTGATTCAGTATTTAGGATGCTTCTCAGTTGCAATAGTTGCAGTAGCAGCAACAACAGTTGAGAGGGAGTTGCAATGCAGATGCAGGGTTGGCAACAATATGGCAATGTTGGCAACAATATGGCAATGTTAGCAACAATACAGATGCATCATCAGAGTTGTGCAGTGGTTGGTGGGTAGTAGATAGACATCAACAACGTGATAGAGGGTGGAACAGAGGCAGGGTGTTGTGGCAGACTGTGCAGCACTAGAGAGAACACCTTGGTCACTAAGAGAGAGTGTTAGTTTTTGTAGCATCGCAAGCGCTCTAGTCTCAAAACTTTGTGGAGAGGCTAAAACACAGGAGTTCTCCACCACCCATGAATTTTTTCTGGAAATTCCACCTAGAAGTGGCTCAATTAGATTATTAGCCTATTTTTAATTATTTCCTTAGTCTAGACTTGGAAAAAATGGTTAATTAATCAAAATTAACGGAGATAAGGTGTGAAGCATCTAGAAACTCACACGGATCGACGGGGAAATAATCTTATCCATCGATTAAGATTTAATCTTGGTCACTGGAGGTCCAACAGAAGATTATAAGAAGAAGTCGATAGGTAGATGGAGAACACACACATAGAGATCGATTTCCTTGGAGAGTTAAATTTTCCAAAGCCATTAGCCGAAAGAGTTCGAGCTTCAAAAGGGAAGTAGAGACAAAGAGGGGCAGGGGCAGTGATCCGAAGGAAGTTTTCCAGATTCGGAGACGCAACGGCAAGAGGCCAAGTTATTCCCAGTGAGGCAGTGTAGAGGACCATGTAGTAAGCCTCTGAGGGTAATTTGATTTAGCTATGGCAAAAATCGATTCAACTTCCAGATGCCTGGAAAGTCTTCTAGAAGGCTGAGGAATCATTTTCCTCAGCAGAGACAGGAAGAACGACTTGATCAAAGAAATTTTTGGCTAGATGTCCATGTTTTTGCCCAAGCACTGAGTAGAAGCCAATGTGAGGGGTCCAGAAAGACGAGTTTTTGAGGCAAAGTTGTGTTGAAGTTGCTTGCGGAGGTTGGGAAATTCCCTTAGATAATTTTGGCCAGATTTTCTTGTTGTTTGATTGTCAGTTGGGCATCCATAGATTGTACTCAAAATTTCACCGCTGCATAATAATAAAAACCCTTAGTTTTGCACTAGTTTTCCCAAGTTGGGTTTTTAATGGGACAATTTTCCAAAAATAAGTGTGTCAATGTTTATGTGTGTGTGTTAGCATATTTCTTGGATTCTAGCGTTATTATTTTCCGCAGTTTTATTTGTGAAGGTTGCAGTGTGATTTATTCGATATTTTTGTTGTAGCAAATAAATTGTCAAATTAATTAACAATTAGAAGAATTAAATCTAGTTGCTGAAATAGGATTTTAGACTTGAGAATTTCACACTTACTTCCATAAATGTGCATCAATGAAAGAATCTCAAAACACCATTTGGAGGACGTATAATAGAAAATATCACGCACTTCATTTAAAGACATCTCTATAGTAACAATATGTCAATATCGAAATTTATTTACAAAACCTCCAAAGGAAAACATCCCAAACATCTTGGTCATCTCCTCCTTTTTCAACCACAATCTCCAAGGGAGCAGAATGAGAGATTATTGTAGCCAATTACTAGGAATGAACGTCAAGAGGTTTTATAGTCTCTCTATGTCAATAAAGGCACAAGTCCTGATGGGTGGATGTTAAAATTGGAAACTAGGGCCAAACTCCATGTGGGTCACCTCATTTATGGCCGCTGAGATTTTTCCTAGATTCCTCTTGTCGAGAGGTGTAGGATTGATCTAAAGATCATCCAATTCCGAAAAGTATTTATGGAGATATGAATTTATTTGTATTTACTTCCCAAAAAATGATATCTAATATAATGCACTGCATAAAAAACCCCTAATACTTAAATTCAAAAAGAGTGAAGGGATCTCTACCTGAATGGTTCATGAGGCACAATACTTGCTAAGGTTTTGCAAATGGGGTAGCAAGCTAAGTGGGCTTGATTGTAGGGAAAACTCTACAGTTAAGCGCGCTTGAGTCAGAGGAGATCTGGGATGGGTGACCTCCCGGGAAGTCCTGGTTACCGGGTGCAAGCCCCGGAAGTGACGATTGATGCTATGTGATTCATTTCACTAGTTTCAATCCCACTTCTTCACCCCTGTGAGCATCACCCGATGCAATGAGTGCTAAGTGAACAATTCAAAAATCATGAGAAATTAGTCAGTTACGACTACTTCTCATGGAAATGGTCATACGTTAATGACTTACTTAACGCAGTTGAATCTCGAAAAATGATATCTAATATAATGCACTGCGTAAAAAACCCCTAATACTTAAATTCAAAAAGAGTGAAGGGATCTCTACCTGAATGGTTCATGAGGCACAATACTTGCTAAGGTTTTGCAAATGGGGTAGCAAGCTAAGTGGGCTTGATTGTAGGGAAAACTCTACAGTTAAGCGCGCTTGAGTCAGAGGAGATCTGGGATGGGTGACCTCCCGGGAAGTCCTGGTTACCGGGTGCAAGCCCCGGAAGTGACGATTGATGCTATGTGATTCATTTCACTAGTTTCAATCCCACTTCTTCACCCCTGTGAGCATCACCCGATGCAATGAGTGCTAAGTGAACAATTCAAAAATCATGAGAAATTAGTCAGTTACGACTACTTCTCATGGAAATGGTCATACGTTAATGACTTACTTAACGCAGTTGAATCCC
>Ga0115848_101113_pt1 | contig 11196 bp, 13 predicted proteins | sample InSIn3gowninarea_FD_83862 | JGI IMG/M metagenome (GOLD analysis project Ga0115848, IMG submission 83862) | reverse complement strand
TCGAGGGTGGCATAAAGACACAAGGGCCTGGTTAAACTATTGGGAGATCAACGAAAATGATGCATTGCAAAACATAAATAACATTAAAGATATTGTTACTTCTAAGTTCAAAGAAAAAATGTGGTGTACCTCTGTACCTTCCAATCATCTAGTTTTGAATTTGTGAGCTTTAGTAGCCCTTTGTGTCCTCTTTCCAATGCCACAAGCCTGACCCAAATTGGATTCTCTAAGAAAGAGTTATGAAAAATCTCCCACAGTGACTTGAATATAGACTAGTTTAGTAGAGAGAAGTTGTACGACGTGCCACGAGTCATCGTTTCGACCTCTGGATCTAAAAAATACATACAAGAAACTATAGTCCGTCCTCTTTCTGTACCTTCTTATGAAATTTCAATCCTATCTCGAGAGAGAAAGTTATGACGATTTTCCCCAGGTCACCTGTTTGGAATGTAATTCAAGAGTCTGCAAAAAGACGAAATTCCTTAGATCATAACTCCGCAAAAATATCGCGAAAAGCTCTGAAATATGGACCCAATGTTCAGCGTGATGTCTTCTCAAATGGGTTTTTCTTGTGACTTCTGAAACATCACAGAAAAAAGTTATAGCGAAAATGCCATGATGACCTGTTTGGTGCAGTGAAACCCTAGAATCCAAAGCTCTGACACCAAATGTTATGAAGCCAGCTCAAGAAAAGATAGAAAATATAGATCAATGCCTTAGAATTCAACCTCTTCGAGGGGGCAACCTCCTTTACATTACATAAATGAACAATTCTTGGATGATACAAATGAAAAAACCTCCTCTCTATATATAGGAGTCTGAGGAGTCACAATATAATCCAGCCGACCTAACAATAATAATATAAATTCACAAAAATAACAAAAGAGGGATTCTATGGGGAACAGAAATAACAACATGGGGGTAATAGGGGTATAACTACAATAGTAATGGGGTAATCACTAATATTATAGGGACCCAACATTTTTGTAAAATTCTAATGTGGCAGCTAACATGGATATGGAAGATGTGTATTTTATGGGCGCAAAGAGACCATGGCAGCCAAGACCTCCACCTCAAGGTATGTTCCCAAACCAGAATTTACAATTTATTTCACATGATTAGATGTATGCTCAGAATTCGTTGAATATACCCATGTCATGGCAGCAACAAAATTACCCACAACAACAATGGAGGACATGTCAACAATACTCCCAACAATATCAGTCATATCCTCAACCATATCAACCATATTCACAACCATATCAACAATATCATCAGCCATATTCGCCATTTCCTCAATCATATAATCAATATCCTCAACAGCAAGTTGTTTACCCATACCAACCTTAGCCCACTCAATAAGGATTACCTGTTCCTTCACCAATAAATCCACCACCATTACAACTTCCATTTAACCAACCACCTCCTAGACCTACTCAAATCCATTCTCAACCTGTATCAAATCCAAATAACAGAGGAGAGAGAGTAACCTACAATGTATATGAGGGACCATCATATCCCACATTACCTTTACAAAAAATCAATTTGACGTCTGGTAAGGTACTTAAAAAAGAACCTACAATAGCTTAAAAACAAGAAGAAAATGAGGAAACTAAAAATTCAACTCAAAAGAAACAAAATGATGATATCAAAACTAAACAGATGCAACCATTGCATCCACCACCTTTTCCAGACAGATTGGTTGAAGAAAAAATCCCCATCTCTATACCACAGTTTGATGTTTTAGATGAGCTGAAGAATGTTTATATTAAAATCCCATTACTACAATCCATAAACAACATTCCCATATATACTAAAGCTATCAAAGAATTGTGCCTTAAGAAGCCTATTAGGAAAAGATTTGATCCACAAACTATTCATGTTATTGGACATTTAGCAGGCCTTATGACAAGTACCATTTCAATGGAAAAGTATGTTGATCCTGGCATTCCCAAAGTCACTACAATCATCAACAACATACATATTCCAAACACCTTAATTGATCTTGGGGCAGCAATAAATATGATGACTCTTCAAACCATGAAAACACTTGAGCTCATAAACTTGCAGCACACAATAATTGTTCTAGAACTGGCTGATAGGTCTAAAGTGATTCTTGAAGGGATTTTGGAGGACATAATTGTTTCACTAGACTCTTGGGAGTATCCAATGGACTTTTTAGTTCTTCAGCCAAAATCCAATTTAGGCGGACACCCCATCATCCTTGGTAAACCATGGTTAGCAACTGTTGATGCATTCATAGGATGTCGATCAGGTAACATGATCATGTCATGAGGGACAAAAAGAAAACAACTCACTCTTTACCCATCCGCACAATCACCAGCAGTAGCACACAATTTATGGCTTGACGATAAATACAATGACAAGGAAGAAGTTAAATCTGCTTTCAGCATCAGACAAATCTATGATTCTCAAGAACATAATGATGATGATTTGGTATAATTGTTCCTTTCTCAACCTGATGTTTCTGAAGGATTGAGAAATTACCAATATCATGCTGCAGATGAACTTTTGGTGCCATGTTTTTAGGAAACATGTACCATTCAATCTTTGCAAACAACATTTCATGACATTTTCCCCATTCAATCCATCACCAACACATAGAGTAAGACCATAGAGATTAGTCCAGGAAAAACTTTGAATATTGGCACTCACCTCGACTCATCTCAAGAAGAGAAATTGATCCAAATATTGAGAAAATACTAGAAAGAATTTGCTTGGGACTACACTGATATGCACAGGATTCACCTTGAAACATGCACTCACCATATTTATACCGATAGTACCATCAAACTAGTGAGGCAACTGCATAGACGAATGAACCCCATCCTTCAGGATATTGTTAGAGATGAATTACAAAAACTGTTGAAAGTCAATTTTATCTATCCTATCTCTGACAGTCAGTGGGTATCCCCATTAGTGGTAGTGCCCAAGAAAAGTGGTAAGTGGAGGATTTGTGTAGCCTACAAACAATTAAGCAAAGAAACTCTCAAAGATTATTTCCCACTACCATTTATTGACCAAGTGCTAGACACATTAGCTGGGAAATCATCATTCTCCTTTCTTGATGGTTTCATTGGCTACAACCAGATCAGGACAACCTTAGAGGACCAGGACAAAACAACTTTTACTTGTCCTTGGGGCACACATTCTTGTAATGTTTTTCCATTTGGACTTTGCAATTCTCCAACTACATTTCAGAGAGTTGTATTAGTTATTTTTTCTGATTTAGTTCATGATTGTGTTGAAGTTTATATGGATGATTTTTCAGTATATGGTAATTCATTTCAGCATGCATTAGAAAATCTTGAATTTTTTTTGAAGAGATGTATTGAAGCTAATCTATCCTTGAGCAATGAAAAATGTTTTATGATGTTAAATGAAGGGATAGTATTAGGACACTATATTTCTTCACAAGGCATTATTTTTTATCCATCAAAAATTCAAATCATTGTCAATTTTCTAAAAGAGGTAAGAATTTTCCTTGGGTATGTAAGCTATTACAGAAGATTTATTGAATAATTTAGTCAAATAGCTTCACCTTTGTTCAAAATTCTAGCAAGAGATACACCTTTCAACTGGAACGACAATCGCCAACAAGAATTTGAAACACTCAAAGGAAATTTATAAACCACACTAGTCTTAAAAGGGCCTAACTGGAACCTACCATTTCATATCTTCATAGATGCATCTGATACTGCAGTAGGTGCCTCAATAGGACAAAAAGAAGAGTCTTGTCATTATGCCATCTATTTCATTAGTAAAAATCTAACACCTGGATAATTAAACTACACAGTTAGAGAAAAAGATATGCTTGCAGTCATACATGCTGTGAATAAATTCTGACATTATATAACTGGGTATGATTTTTTTGTACATACTGACCATTTTTCCATTAGACATTTAATGTGCAAACCAGTAACTAGTGGCATAGTTACTAGATGGTTATTATTGTTATAGGAATTTAACATCACAACATTGGATAGACCAGGTAAGGAGAATCAGGTGGTAGATTTTCTCTCTAGACTACAAAATCAAGGTGAGGTTGCTCCAGTTGAAGATTCTTTTCTAGATGAGAATTTATTTGCAATTTCAATAGTGAATCCTTGGTATGCTGACTTGGCCAATTACTTGTCTACAGGAATAACACCCCCATACTTTACTTCAAAGGAAAAGAAGAGGCTTGTCAAAAAAGGTGCTTGATATTCATGGGTTAATGGTGATTTATTTTACATCGGTTATGATATGATTATTAGACGATGTGTAAGAAATGATGAAATAATTGATGTTTTAAAATCTTGCCATGATGAACCGTGTGGTGGGAATTTTGCAGCTAAGTGAAAAGCATTCAAGATTCTTAGTCTTGGATACTACTGGCCATCCATTTTTAAGGATTCCGAGAAGTACGTGAAGAGTTGTCATAGCTGTCAAAGAATGGGTAGGCCAACAGCTTCAGATGAGATGCCACTTCAGCCTCAAGTACACCTAGAGCCATTTGAAAAATGGGCTCTCGATTTCATAGGACCCATTAATCCTTTTTCCAATAGTAATAAGTACATCTTAGTATGTACTGATTACGTAACAAAATGGGCCGAGGCCAAAGCACTAGTCCCGGAAACGGAGCAAACAGTGGTAAATTTCCTTTTTGAAGAAATATTTGTAAGGTATGGAGTACCAAGGGAGATTGTAACAGATCAAGGTACTCAATTTACTTCAAAGTTGGTCAAGGACATCACAGAAAAATATGAAATCAAGCATAGAAGCAGTACACCTTATCATCCACAGGCCAATGGCTAGGTGGAATCCACAAATAAAACATCGGAAGGAATTATCACTAAGACAGTGGCAATGAACAGAAAGAATTGGGAAGAGAAGCTCAAAGATGCACTCTGGGCTTATAGAATCGCGTGGAAGAACACTATAGGATTTACACCATATCAGTTGGTGTATGGAAAAGAGGTAATGCTTCCTATTGAGTTTCAACTACATACTTTTAAGATGGCTGCAGATTTGGAAATTGACCTGAATGAAGCACAACAAGGAAGAATTCAGCAGTTGAACCAGCTGGATGAAATGAGGCAGCAAGCAGAGGAAACAAAAATCCTCATGCAAAAGTAAAGGAAGCAACAACATGATGCACATATCATGAAGAAGAAGTTTAGAGAAGGCAATTGGGCTTTACTCTTTGATTCTAAATTCAGAGAACATAAAGCCAAATTTAATACACATTGGATGGGCCTATATGAAATAGATAAAGTTTATGAAAATGGACCAGTCATGATGATTACCATTGATGGAGAAGGCCACCCCCTTCTTGTCCATGGGCATCGATTGAAACTTTACCATAAGCCCATCACCAAGAAAAATTTTCTTCAAACTGAAATTCACCCAAGGGAGGTTGAGATCTTGTAGCCTTCAGCTCTAACATCTCTGCCTTAATTTATTTTCATTTCAATTTATATATATATATATATAACAAAACAAAAACAAAATTTTAATAATGGATTAGATGTGAAAACCAGATTCTGGCACAGTATAAACCTGAATTCTTACTTGAAAACCAATTCTTTGGCTGGTAAGAATTCTATGTTTTATTTGTCTTTTGTTTGATTCATCCCATCAATAATGACTTCATGACAAGTCAAAACTTTAGTGGGGGAGAAGCATCAGCATTTTTATTTTTTTCTTGTCATTGTAAATTCTGAAAGAGTTTGTTCCAGTACTTTAATATTTCAATAAAGAAGTTTTTTTTGTCTTTGATCTAACCAGAGGGACCTGCTATCTCAAGCTACTCCAACGAAGCTTCAAAAATGTTTCAACAGAGATCCAAAGGTTGTTTTTCACTAAGTCTCCATCAAACATAAAAAATCAACAAAGCTGTACACATACAGCTTCTTTCCAGATCTTCCAGAAGCTACAAAATACTTTCCAGATCTCAGAGGGACCTGTTGCATTCAAATTCATCTCAGAGGGACCTGTCGTGGACAACAAATATTTGTCAAGAAAGACCAATCCTACCTAGCATGCCAATTCAACGCTTGATCAACCAATAAAAGTGTAACGTATTCTTTATTTTTAACATTTAAATCCTTATATTATTTTTAATGTTAAATGTGATGACTATAATTTCTACGATCAAATTCAAAAACACCCACATAACTATTTCCCTTGTCATATTCCTAATCCCTATCATCTCCCAACACCCTAGCCTATCCCATACTTATGCGATTTTTAAATTCCCATACTCCTCATATGGTTTTTAAATATCCTATTATACCACCCTCCCAGCCTTTGTTATTAACTCCTCATGGACCAATCAAATCGTACTGGCAGTCCAACATCTCCCTATTCCATCAAGTACCAATGAATGAGGTACAGGTGGTGAACTATTGGAAAGCCAAATGTTATACAGTTTTATTCATTATGTTTGAATCGGCCAAGTTATAACATGATCACCTGATAAATTCGACTTACGTAAACAACTATCCGTTATCATACTCCGGTACTCCATACATGCTTCCAACATTCTCATGATGGTATTCATACGTCCCAGTACAACTACTCCTCTGTCATAAAATATGAATATGCTATGAATTGGGTCGAGTCGGTTCTTAAAAATTTCATTTCATTCTTAGTTGTTCTATTTTAGCAATTTGAGTTTCGTGATTTCAAAAGCAAAGACTGAGAACAACAAGTGATTACAAGACATTCATCTGGCCTTCGCTTAAGCCACTGAAGGACCTAATCTTGAAGAACAGAGGGCGCCACCAGGTCATCAGTGTGGAGTGAAAGGTAAAGGTAACAAACCAAAATACCTTTGTTAAATTCATAAGCATAAATGAAGAGTGTTAGAGCAAAAATTTCTCTATCAAAATGACTAATAGAGTAGAGCCAAAAACATTTGATAGTTCTCAGTACCACGATGACTACATTGCAATTTTAAAAGAAAAACAATGGTTACCCTTTTTGGATAAGTTTAATGGGAACAATGAGGAAGTAAATTTCAAGAGAGATCTAAAAAAACTAAAATAGCTCATGAAATTAGGAGCTACTAGTTTCCATTTACCGAAATTTTAAAGGACAGGGATTTATGGTAGCCATTTCTCCCTTCTCATTTCATTAAAAATGAGATCTTTATGTCACTAGCCTTTATATCATGGTATTGAGATTAATTTGTAGAGAACCCAAATTTAAGTATTCCATAGTCTCCTTCCCATTTTCTAAGTTGTCATATGAATAATGATTGTCATATCTAATAGATGAGGCTTGTGTATTTTCTTTACATCCCAATACCTCAAGCATGCTCTCCTTTCCCTCTTGAATATTTTCTCTTAGTTTTTGGGAATTCTAATAACTTTTTTTATAGGAAACCACAAAAGTTGGTGTTGTGATTTAAAACTTACACTTCCATTATTACAATTTTTGTATCTTATGCTTGGAGAAAAATACACTTTATATCTTATGGTTGGAGAAAAATACACTTTAATTAAAAATACAGTTTAATTTTTAATTTGTAGCAGCCATATCTTGAAGTCTACATTTTTCAACAAATTATTTCTCTTGTAAATTACCCTTTGGAATTCATTTATAGTCTTTATTAATGCAAATAAAATTTTAGGGGAAAATGTTTTTCCGAGAGTTTAAATTCGAAGGTTAAGACATTGAAGGTTGATTTTTTATCGCAATAGTGATTAAGGATGGTTATCAAAAATATTATGTTAAAATGCTTATATGTTATACTATTTTCTCCCCCCTAAAATAAAAATAAACTTCATAGAAACAAGAGTTCCCATCCCTACACAATAACCAAATGCTCAATTAACCTTTATGTTTAGAATCCATAATTTTTGTAAGTGATTTTCCTTAATTTCTCAAAAAGGTTGTTATTTAAACTAATTTCCTTGGACATCATAAAATTAGGGTTTTATGGCAGTGGTTTCAAACATGTGTTTTGATCATGTAACTATTTTTTAATATCACATAGAATTTCAATTTCTCCAATGTATTTCCTTCTAGTTTTGTAGAAAAAAATTCACCCACAACATCCTCCATAGACATTCATAGTTTTATGGTTATTTATGTACAAGAGGAAACTTCAATAAACTTTATATCCATACCTCTTCCATTAATTACATCATTTCTAAAGGGATATACCATTGGTGAATCAATTCTCATTCTAGTGTGCCTAATTCAACAAGAGAAGAGGAGGAGATTATGTTGACACTTGAAGAGAATATTTCCCTAATAGATCATGCTTACATATATATAATCATTATCTACAACAAGAGAACTATCTTTTTCATATCAAAAATTTATTTGTTTATGAAAAATATATTTTATATTTTCTTTTTTTATGTTTATGAAGCAATATCTCAATTGGATTTTGTAGAAAGATGTATTCCCATAATATTTTTTTCAACTATTACATGAATAGTAAACTAAGATAGTGGTAATTTTTTATTTTTTTTTGTTTTGAAAATTTCTTGTTATTATCTTTTCATCCAGCCTTGTTAAATTTGTCAAAAAAAAATGAAGAAATTACCTCTAAACACTTAAATAAAAGTTTTTTTTCTTTTTTTTTTAATTGAATAAAAATTCTCACAAGTTAAATTCCTTAATCTGTTAAATTCATTTAATAAAAGATAAATTCCTTGATTTGTTTTGATGATATAGGCCTCCTATGTTACAATAGATCATTGCTTCTCAAGAAGAAATTCTTCCTTCAAGGAATCTACCATTTCAAAAACATGAAATTCATAAGCAGTGATTTGGATTCCTTCCACCATACTTTTATCTAGAAATATTGATGTTCTGTTGTTCGAATCTAAGATTGTCATATTATGCAATCAAAGGCAGGAAAATTTTACAAATCCAATAGGTATTTCTTTTACAAAATTAAATGTAGTTTCTACAATATTATTTTCAGTATATTTTTGTTTACCCCTATCTAATTTTATTATATTGAGACTATGGAGTTGTTTAACTCTTATCTTTGTCTTATTTAGATTTCTAATTTTAGGTGGCATTTCATTATCCCTGGAAAAGATTTCATGATTTCAGCTCATTTTTATCTATGTTGATTATATTTCAACCAAGTTTATCTATGTTATTATATTTAAACATGCCTTTTTCACCATGAAACCCATTTAGTTCGAGGAAAAATTTAATATTACTCATCCCTTGTTCTTCTCCTTTGAATCCGCCAAAACCCTAGTTCGTTCATTTCTACAATGTCATTCATTACTGTTAATTTCTTAAGAATTTTTATGAAGTATTTATTTTTGGGCTCATCTCGCCCTCTATTATCACAACAAGAATGAAATAAAATGTCATCGTTCCTCATTGAAGAAATCCTAGGAATGAGAAATTGTCATTTCAAATTGTAGACAAGTCTCGAACCAGGCCAAATGAGATCTCACTATGGCCCGAATTTCAAATACCCTCCCTAAACTTTGCTAAATCATTTTTAAAAATGGATTACATATTTATAAGAATAAATAGTTTCTCTATTATTAGTTTCATTAAGTTTAGTTTTTTTTAACTTCATCTCTTTTATTATATCTAGATTTTCTGCTCATTTCTCTTTATAAAGAAAGTAACCACGTTTCATTTTTTTAATTTATTTTTTTGGTTGAAAATGAAGCCACATTTGAAACCATTTGATTTGGAAGTTCTAAACAAGACAATTTAAAAACATATAATGTAACCCACTACTATATATGGTTAAAAAAATGTTGTCACGCTTCATCAGTTTTTGGTTTAGCATGAAGTCAGGTTTGGCACAATTTAAATTGAAAGTAAAACACATTTCAAAAAATATAATATAAGGCACTACTAAATGGTTAAAAAGAGATTTAGCCACATAAATTGAAAGTCAAACACATTTCCAAAAATATAATGCTATATGGTTGAAAAATAATTCACCATTTAAATTGAAAGCCAAACACATTTCAAAAAATATAATGTAAGCCACTACTATATGATTCAAAAAGAATGCAACCACGTCAATTGAAATTCTAAAACATTTCAAAGAATATAATGTAATCCACTACTATACAGTTGAAAAGGAATGCAACCACGTTTCATCATTTTTTGATTTAGAATGAAGCAAGGTTTGGCAGCATTTAAACAGAAAGTCAAGTGAATTAGAATGTAATGGGGTAGCCAAGTTTTAATATTTTTCTTCATTTTGAAATTCATTTTTCTCTAATATTGATACAGGTTTTTATTTTTCTCTAGTTCTTGTATGTGGTGATAAGTAATAGGCATGCTAAATTTTTAATCATCATTTGGTAAAAAACAATTTTAAACAAAGTTTAAACACCTTATTTAGATATAAAAGAAAATTAGTTGTTACAATTTCATTCGTTCATGTAGTGGGGATGACGAGAGAATATGTTGGCATCTTTGAATTTAAACCATAATATAAAAATGATTAATTAAAAAAAAATTTACATGGCCAATTCGAAAGGGAACTCCTATTGGTATAAAAAATAATATTTTGAAATTTCAATACAAAAAATTGAAAGTATTAATATAGAATAACATAAATTAAATAATAATAATGTTTAGTATGTTATTTAAAAAATAATAATTTCTATGCTAAATTATAGTTTCTTTTATATATTTGAAAAATATATTATATATATAGACAAATTGAAATTAAAATGAATTAAAAAAACTAAAAAACAAAATAAGAAAATGTTTAATCCATAAATAAATTTTATATATGTTATATCTACATTAAAAATAAATAAATATATATTTAAATAAATAAAAATTACATTAATTATGTTTATGATATAAATAGATAAAAACAAAAAACACGTTAAAATAAAAAATACAAAAAATAGAACAACAAAACATCAAGAAACAAAGGAAAAACGGAAAATCAAGAAAGCACAAAAAATATTAACAATGAAAATGAAAAAAACCCAAAAAATTCAATAATCCTGCAGTGGTAATAAAGCTAAAATGCTCCGTAAAAACTTGGAGAAAGATTCTAAACACAAAATCAAGAAAGCAAAAAGAAAAATTCAAAAAAAAAAAAAAGGGAAGGGAAAAAAAAGAAAAAACAAAGCATTTAAAATCCAACCAAAAACCCCCAAGGCCCAAACGAGGGGGGGAAAAAAAACCAAGGGGCCGGGTAAAATATTGGGGAAACAAAGAAAAAAA
>Ga0115848_101030_pt1 | contig 11215 bp, 9 predicted proteins | sample InSIn3gowninarea_FD_83862 | JGI IMG/M metagenome (GOLD analysis project Ga0115848, IMG submission 83862) | reverse complement strand
AGCAGTTGTACTGGCTTTGGATTCCACTACTCATTCTGCTCGGTCCTGCTCCCAGAGGGGATCTTCTCTACAAAGGAACTCAAATTTTGACATTGACAGAGAAGAAAATGTGGATGATTTAGGTGCAGGTATGTATCCTTAACTGACATGATTAGATAAGAAGTTTCTACTTCCAGAAAGTTAGAGGGCATTGCCAACATTCACATCTTTTGTGGTACACCTTTTTAAAGATTACTTGGCTTTTAACAAGTGATAATATGCAGATGGAAAATTAGTACAATTTAAACCAAAATTTTAATGTTGTTATGATACCACAAGGGGATACAGGATTTCTAATTGGCACCTTATGTACCAGTTTTTGGTGTTAGATACATATTTGAAAGTTTTTATTGTGGACATGACCTGGATGCGAGGAAGTAACTATGAAGAAAATATATGTTAACATGTCAAATAGTTGTGCGAAATCCATTAATCATCTAGGATTTGGATTCAGCCAAAAAGAACACTAAGCAATTAAAAATTTGGAAATTGTGAAGAACAGACTAGAAGAAGTGCCGACATATAAAATTTGTAATGGGTCTTGAGTCAATTCTTTACTGCTTGTTAGTCTGTCATATTCAAAAGACTATTCTGGAGCCTATTCCATTGGAACCCTTATTATTCTGTACTATACTTGTTTCTGTTGTTCATTTGTTGCTCAAGTTTCCTCTCATGTTATAATATTTGACTTAGCATTTGGTTTTACTATTAGATAATTCAGGTTTTAGAAATTTTCATGTTATGTAGAACTGTCATTCTAGCTCTTATGGTCTATTTATTGGATTTGAACTTTAATCTCTTTGAAAATTTCTTTGTTACCATTATGCTGAAAGTCTGATTGGTTCGTTTGTTCTATCTCTATGCATTTCAATGAGTCATTTTCTTTAAGTTCATATCTCTTAATATTCTTTTATGAGCATTATTCCATCTTGTTTTTTTCATGACAGATTCTGAGTGTTGCATTGAACACCTCTTCTATGTGAATTGCTTCTGCAACTCTATGTAATCCCAAGTTACTGTGGTCTTGTTTGGAATGTGAAACTAGAGGGAATAAACCCTAGGTCACTTTAATTGCATCTTAACAAGCAAAACCTAACCTCGGACATAGCAGGATAAGTTAGTAGATACATACAACAGTAGCAGGAAACAAGTACACCAACAATATAAGAGAGAGAACCATGTGAATAGCATCAACTTCATTTTATGAAAATACATCTTTCATGCGAGTACATGAAGTGAGTGAGTCTTTGTATTCCATAATTATAGACTAATTAAAAATCTAAACTAGACTAAAAATCAATAATCTGATCTTATTCCAAAATGTACTTACTAACTTAACTAACTAAAGTACTAGATATGGCCATTACACATATGCTTTAATATTGTGCTCCTTGAATGGTCATATTACGTACCAATGTTTTTCCCCAAACATAACTGATTTATTTGGAGTCTGGACCAAGTGAGTTGTAGAAACTGTCTACAACCTGCCTCTGTGTTGTGCAATGGATCAGCGATTTGAAATGTTGATAATGGAAGTCTATTGTTTGGAAATCCTCCCAGCCGCTATCTACAATTTCGCACCTTGATGCCTTACGTATACACAACATGCCCTTCTTAAATGCACTCCAATTTCAGATTTAGAAGCTGCTAGAAAATGAAAAGTAATTCTAGAAAGAACTGGTTCAGTCAATGGAGCTTCCATAGTAAAAGAGGCAAAGCCATGTAATCTTGAATACATAAAAAAACATATTATTTGTATGAATGGTTGTACATTGGTGTCAGCCTATTATTTAAATTTTATACAATAGATGTCATAATGACACGTGTCTTCAATAAGGGAGCCATTTCTTCATAATGGCTCATTAATACTTATACTTTTTACTTTTTAAAAAATAGTTCTTACATTTACAAAAAATGTTTACATCGAAAGAAAACAAAAGTCGAAAGGTGTGTACAATGGTATTTGCATCCTCTCCCTTAAAGCAACAAGAACAGCAATAAAATTTTAATAGGCACTAGAGTCTAACAATTTGGTGTCCTTGATCAACAAAAACCCTTTTGCCAATAGCTGCATGCTTACCTCTTCTTTCCATAAATGACAAAAGGAAGACAAAGAGCAAACCTCATTCTCGAAAACATATTTGCTTTGAAACTCCCTGCTGAATTTTCTACAATAAAGTTTAGTAGAACTGATCTTCTAATCTGATAATTACTTTCGAATGATTTCCAATCAAATTATCTTATATCATTAAGCAATTATACATAGACAATCTCAACAGTAATGCAATAGTAACAGTAGGATCATAAAGAGAGCCAAGCACCAAGAGACAAATTTACCCTGGGAAAATCCAACCTTGGGAAAAACCCAGCAAACTTTTCTTCTTAAGAGAATTTGTTCTTCAGTAATAATCACAATTTTCCAAACTATTCTAGGGACTCTATACCACGGCCAAACCTGGTCAAATACCAGCTAGTAATGGCTGGTCAGACCTTCAAAATTACCAAAAGTCAATGCTGGTCAACAGTCTGAATTTTGGCCTGATGTCAAAGGCCTGCGGTGGTCAAAGGCCAGCGGTCAACTGCAGTCAAAGTGCTTCAGGTCTGCTGTCAAAGTGTGAGATTCCTGCAGTCAAAACAGCCTTCTTTCCACAGTCAAATTGAGTCCTAATTCTTGATCAAAGAGAGCTGATCAGAGTCGGTCAAGAGAGTAGGTCACGATGGTCAACATCAGCTTCAGAACTCAGTCAAAATTCAGCTGTAGTTCTCCTTCCTGAGCATGTGTGGCTCAGATTAGATGATTTGTTGTTGTGAACAAATTGGTCAAGGTGAAGGAGACTTATTTTCTATTGGTCAAAGTGGAGTGACTTTTGACCAAAAGTCAGAACCCTTCATCTTGTGGGGCCAACTTGTCACTTGGGGCTTACATGAAGTCCACAATTAATGTTGGACAACTAATCCTCCAAGGGTTGGTGTGGTGGAATATGAAGAATCATTGGAGTCCAAGAGACCTTGGAAGATGAATGATGAATTCAATGGTCATGGAAAATGTATAAATGTAAATCATTTGAATACCAAATGAAGCTCAACGATTTATCTTTATCTGCTGTCTAGTTTTGTGTGTGTTTAACATGGTATCAGAGTGCAGGTCCTCAGGTCCCATTTTAGCCATTTAACTCCTTTTTGTCACTCTGTCAATCTCCTGCCCTGGCAGAAATGCTTCTGTTATTCTGTCTCTCTGTCCTCTCTACCAAATCTCTAATGCTCAACATGAAATGCACTGCTCTGTAGACCAATGGTCCTGCCTTCAGCAACGTTGCTTGCAGACTAGCCAGGCTTGCATAACCCAACATCTGCGTTGACCGTTGATTTTTCTTCTACTATTGTGCCTGCGCCTTTCACCTAAAGCCCTTTTGCAGCAAAAACGCCGAGTAGGAGCAGATTGTTTCTCTTTGCATATTCTGTGCAAGGCCGATTGGTAGTCCATTCCACATGTATTTCCAACACAGCATACCAGAATTCTATCCCCTTGCTAGGAATCTTTTGTGTGGCTGTCTTTTCACTGTATCTTGCCTATTGATTCCTTTGTCGTTGCAAACTTTTGGTGTTACTCTGATTTGTATTCCGTTCTTTGTGTTGTGCAAGGAGGCACTTCCCCTGATGGTCTTGTGCTTGACACAAAAAGCTCTCTGTATGAACACTCGTTTTCTTTGAGGTTGAACTTGAATCCTATTCTACTGTCTGTTGAAATTAATGAGAAGCTCAATCAAAATGGGCAGTTGGATCGACTTGTTGAATCTATTGTACTGCATGGGACAAAATTAAAGGGTCAAAGCACATATTTCATTTTATTGAAATTGAATTTATGAATAGATAGCGTTGTCGCTGCATTGTTGTGGAATTGAGAAGTGGCTCTTGGACTATTTGATATATATGATAGAGCCTGTTACAACCTTTAGGAGATGGCTCAATGTTGCTCATGACGCTGCTAGTATTTCTCATAATCTCTCGCATGAATTCAGGTCCCACTGGTTGCAAGAAGGTCTTGATTGCTCTGCTATGATTGGAAATTTATGAGAATTAAGCATCCTGGAGAGTCAGTGATAACAGAGATCTCTGTTTGCATCAAAATTTCCATTTTAGAATTGTTTGTTTTTCAGTCCGAAGCTTTACTCATTACCTCATTTGTTTTGTTCCTTTGAAGAAGATGGTGTTGTGAGCAATGCAAAATTATTTGAGTTTGAGGAGTAACAGGCTCTGAACTAGGAAACTTTGTTGATGTTGAAAAGGATATGTGGTGTGAAACGCCAATAATAACACCAACCCTCCTAAGCCAGCAATTGATTTAGAAAAATAAATTAGCGCCCATTAGTGCAACGGAGTAGCCAAGGCCAGTAAGATTGGGTGACATCCCTGATCTGTACACCGACATGCTTGTGGAAATTTGGATTAAAGCTCCAAAGGTAAGGATTGCTGCCCTTTAGCCATAATGACTAATATTTTCCTTTCAGAGATCCTTAAATGGTTACAATAGATCAAGGTGGAAGTGGCTTACCATATAAAGCATCGTTGCTTTTATTCCATCGTGGCGCAATTCTGTTTTTATGTTTGGCAAATTATGGCATAAGAAATACAGTGTTTTCATGGTTTAAGTATCGTTGCCTATAATATTCATTGACATACAAGTGTTAGTGTGGAGACTTGAACTTGTGATGCGAGGGCCAGAGACATTGCCTCATCATTGCAAATTTTGACAGCCTAGAGGCTTTTATCCAAGCCACTCTATTAGTTTCGATTTCTCTCCAGCTTACGAAAAGCAAAGCTGCTTCTGTACCCTTCTGTTCATTTGGACAGCTACACCCATTCTTTTTCTCAGCTTGAGTTATTTGAAAGATGGTCAGACTTGATGATTTGTTAGAGTTATTAAACACTCTAATGCTGTCTACTCTTGAAGACAGTGAAAATCAACAAAGCCTCTCTTGTTGACATTAAATTCTGTCTACAATACGCACAAGAAAACATTGAATTTTTGCAGCTTGAGTCACAACTACAGCGAGATGACCTACAACAGTGTAGTCATCATTTACAACTTGTTTTTGGTCTGAACAATCCTATGTTTGAGTTTGAGACAGATTCCCATCAACTATCAGGGAGTGATGAAATCAGTGAGGTTGAAGTTGATTCACATTCAGTGCCCACTTCAGGAACAAATTTGCATGAATGTTCATGTTCAGCCTGCACTTCCCAATCCCATCATCAGGCTTTGGGAAGAGATTATCAACAACAGAAACAAGACCAGTGTTGGATATGACAACTTACAAGGACATTTCTCTTCACACTCCAGACTATTCCAAGCCCATCTAGTTTCATAGTGCTGGGTTTCTACATGAAGGTTCATCTTCACCTCTTCTAGATCCTGCTCATCTTCCACATTCACTACAGATTTGCAGATGCCAACATTGTGATGGAGTTGGCCATGATAAAGATCACTGTTTTGATCTTCACCCATGTGAGCATTGTCATAAGCACACTCATCATTCAAACAAATCTTTTAGAAGCAAAACGCTTGCAAGAACAAAGATTCACCTTGGATGGATGGCTTCTTGGCAATGCATTTCAACAACCAAGAAGTTATTTCGCTCATACCGCAAAATTTGTTCTCGAGTATTGAAAGGTCTTGCAGTTGAGTTTTCTTCATCGTCTCACCTTGTATCTGGCAGGGGGGGAATTGATGATCATCTACAAGCTTCAAAGATACATCAAGTGAGCCTAAGCCACAACCTGAACCTGCTTCCTAAGCCTAGAGCCAGAGTCATCCATACCCAAATTCAAAGTTGTAGACAAAGAAGCCCTTGAGCATGCCTTTGGTTGCTGGCCTTCCTTAAACCGCTGCAGATTGAGACCTCCCTTTTCAGGTTGAGGTTCTCCCTCTTTTTGCAAGTTGAGACCTCCCTTTTCCAAGTTGATGGTCTCCCTTTTAAGAACATTAGGAACTCTTCCTCTAGTAGAAGACTAATAGCTTCTTGTTAGATTTGGAACTGTTTTGGGAGCCAAACTTCAACTTCTTGTTAGATACATCAAGTGACACTGAGCCACAACCTGAAACTGCTTCCTAAGCCTAGAGCCAGAGTCATCCATACCCAGATTCAAAGTTGTAGACAGAGAAGCCCTTGAGCATGCCTTTGGTTGGTGGCCTTCCTTAAACCACTGTAGATTGAGACCTCTCTTTTTAGGTTGAGGTTCTCCCTCTTTTTGCAGGTTGAGACCTCTCTTTTCCAAGTTGATGGTCTCCCTTTTAAGAACATTAGGAACTCTTCCTCTAGCAAAAGACTAACAACTTCTTGTTAGATTTGGAACTGTTTTGGGAACTGCACCAAGCGTTCCATGTTGAAACCTCAATGGTCTCCCTTTTCAAAGCATTAGGGAACACTTCCTTTAGCAGAAGACTTCAACTTCTAGCCAGACTTGAAAGAGTTCCAAGAACTGCACCAAGCATTCCAGTGTTGGTGTTCATCCTTAAATCATCACTGATTGAGACCTCGAGTTCTCCCACCTTGTATTATCATCTCAGAGAGCACATTTAGCCTATTGTATTTTTGTATTATATCTCTCTTCTTGGACTCCTATATACTCCTTTAGATTAAGGGTGGAATGTTGGACACCTAATTCGCTAAGGGTTGGTATGGTGGAATATGAAGAGTCATTGGAGTCCAAGAGACCTTGGAATATGAATCCAATGGTCATGGAAAATGTATAAATGTAAATCATTGTGAATAGTAAATGAAGTTTAACAATTTATCTTTATCAACTTTCTATTTTTGTGTGTGTTTAAAAATTAAAAATTTTATATTTTAGTTCTTCATGAATTTCTCCAACATAGGAGGCCCTTTTGGCATGCGGGAATACCTCCCAATGCTACACAAAAATGAACACTCCCTCTTAGCGAGGGAGGTATTCTCCTGCAATAGCTTTCCCCTTACCTGGAAATTCTCCTTCTTAAGAAAAGTTTGTCATGTTGATGTCTATAGATTCAAATGGAGTGGACGAAGGGACTTATAATGTGCATGATTTTATAGGTCACTCCATCCTTGAACATCCAGGGCTCTTTTGTCAAAATCCTTTATGAGACCTAAGGCAAATGAACCAATCTCTTATGGTCAAAGTCCTTTATGACCTAGCCAAGTCCTTTAGGCTTCTCAGGATACAGTTTGCCTTTGGACCATTTGCCTAGCCAAAGTCCTTTATGGCTTAAAGTGAACTACATTAAAGTCCAAAGGCTGCTAGATTTTGTGGCAACATGGACTATGAGAATATTTTTGCTCTAGTTGCCCGATGGTCAGATTCTTGGGCTCAAGCATCGACTCAGGAAGAGTGATTGGTGTTCGAGAGGGAGGATTATTCAAATTGTTAGGACATCTAGGACTGTGCTAGATGATCGGAAGAGTTTCCAGTTCCGAGGGAACAAATGATCAGGAAGAGTGGAAGGAGCAACCTTCCAAGAGGATGTCATGAATCTGTTAGATGTTGTTAAAATTGGCAACTAGGGTCAAACTCCATGTGGGTCACCTCATTCATGGTAGCTGATATTTTTCCTAGATTCCTCTTGTTGAGAGGTCTGGGATTGATCTAAAGATCATCCGATTCCGACAAGTATTTATGGAGATATGAATTTACTTGTAATTACTTGACAAATTGTCAAGGTCGGCCAACAACTAAATGTGTGGCACAAATCATATAAATACAAGTGAGGTTGATTCATTTCAACTCATTTCATTATCTCTCATTCTTCTCTCTCTTCTTGTATGATTGGGTGTACACAAGGAAGAGGATCTCTCACACGTGGGAAGCAAGAAAACGCAGGCTGAAAGAGGATGCAGGAAAGAGGATGCATAAATTGTTGATTGCGTTGACTCATCAAGGGTGCGGTTTTGGTGTGGCTGCCTCCCCTAGGCAGGCCGCAGATTTTGACGCAGAAACCGAGGCAATCTGACCTCTGGTTTGACTAGTGTTGACTGCCCTAGTTTTGGGCAGCAGGTTGACTTCAGTCAACAATAGTTTGACTGTGTTTTTGGCGCTATTTCTTTAGGCTAGTTCACTGGAAATTGACCAAGCATATTGGAGGTCAATTTCATCTCATTTGACCAAGCTTGACTTTGCTGATCTAGGGTTTGTTGCCGCTGATATGAAATTACAAAATTCTGATTTTGTACTATTTCTCTCTGCTGAACTATTGAAGATAAAGAAGATTTGATCAAAGGGTTTCCCCGCATTGGGGTTTGTCCGTGGCTAGTTGCCACATCTTGTGTCTCTTGTCTTGGCTTGTTTTTTGTTGATCGTTTAATGTTCTATCTGCACTTTACTTAATGTATATGTGATTGTTAATTTGTGGCTAATAAGAAGAAAAGAAGTAAACTACTCTAAGCATAGAACATACTATAATTTAAGAGATGCTTAGAGACAAGAGGTCTCTAGGAGTTGTATGCTTTCTATGTAGGGACCCTGTCAGATAGAAGAGTATGCTTCAGTGACAGAGGGAGCAATAGTGGCAAAAAGACTTGGCACAAAAGGATCTGCTTCAGTGTCAAAGGGAGTTAGTCTCAAAATTTGAAAATGAAGGATCCTCGCTTGATACATTATTCCTTGGGATGGTAGGCGTGGCAGAGACCTAATAAGGTCTTCCTCGGACAAGGTTAAGATTTTGAGGAGATTCGATATAGTGGACTTCAAGTCCATGGCTACATCTATGGTGACCAATATGAAGAAGCTAAGTAATTTAGATTTAGATTTCAGATTTGGTGTCCCATGATGTACAAGCAGTTTATTGGATCTTTGATGTACCCGGTTAACACCAGGCTGAAGATTTGCTTTGCAGTGAGCACCTTGAGCCAAGTTTATGGTTGAGCTAAGGCATGTATATTAGGTTGCAGTAAAGCATGTGTTAAGGTACCTACGTGGTGTATTTGGATATGGTCTAAGATATGTCGTAGGTGGTGAAGTGTTAAAATTGGCAACTAGTGCCAAACTCCACATGGGTCATCTTATTTATGACAACTGATTTTTTTTTGGATTCCTCTCTTCGAGAGGTGTAGGATTGATCTAAAGATCATCCGTTTCTGACATGTGCAAATGTAGTTATGAATTTATTTTGATTATGGACAACTTGTCAAGGTCGGCGAGCAAACTTATGTAGGCTCAGAAGCCCAACAATCACGTCTATTCATCCTCAACGTTTGCTCTAAATACATGATGCCTTACCCTCAATTGGGTACGGATTTCTGGGCCTCTCTCTCTCACACGTCCAAAGTTTCAGGAGAGCGAAATTTCAGGAGGTCGAAATTTCAGGAGACCGAATTTTTGGACAGTTTGACCAAGCATTGACCAACATGCGTTGACCTCATTATGATTGTGTTCTTGTGAGGGCTATCTCTGTTTGGGCAGGTCGCATTTCTGGCATAAAAATCAAGGCTAAACGTTGATTGTTGACTAGCGTTGATTGTAGCTAGGGCTAACAGCGAGTGGGCTGTTTGATCAGACTTTGACTGGGCTGAATTTGTCTGTTTTGAGGGCTGTTTTATCTTGCTGTTTGGAGGTCGAAGTTGAGTAAAGTTGACTGATTTGCTGAGGGTCAAATCTTCCCTATTGACCAACGTTGACTTTTCTGGTAAGGGCTCTTTTGCTGCTGTTATAAATTATCAGATTTGTAAATTGTACTCTCTCTGCTGAACTATTGAAGACTAAAAGAAGATTTGATCAAGGGTTTCCCCACTTTGGGGTTTGTCCCTGGCTGGTGCCACATCTTTTGTCCTCTTGTCTTCTACTGTTTATGTTTATGTTCTATCTGCATTTTACTATCATGTTGATGTGATTGCTAATCTGAATATGGATACTGGGCTAATAAAGAAATTGAAGTAAAATTGCTCTAAAGCATAGAACATACCATTGTTGCCTAAAATTAACATGGTATTATAGGTGACGTGAAGACAAAGCCCAAGCAAGAGTGAAAGAGCAATCACCAAAGACAGTTGGACTAAGACAAAAGGCTCAATGGGTTCCTCATCCTACTTCCCGGCTGGAGACAAGCTCCATGATAAATCTTACTATCATGGATGGAAGATGTCTCTTGATTTGACCTTGGAAGAAATGGAAGTGATGGACTATGTGCATGGTAAAATCCCTGAACCTCCTTCAAATGCATCGGCTGCTGTGAAGACCAAGTACAATAGGGCTGAAGTCAAAGCAAAGAAGATTATCAGGGATTCCATTGACAAGCATCTGGTGGACTACAACTCCGAATTGAAGACCTCCAAGGAGATCTACGATAGGTAGGTTGGCATGTTCAAGGTTAGTAATGCTAATCAAATTCTATCTCTCAAGAATAAGTTGAAGGATATTAAGAAGGGCAAGGACGAGGAAATTCAATCCTATTTCTTGAGGATTACTAAGATCAAGAATGATCTACTCTCGATTGGAGAAGTCATTCTCGATAGGGAACTTACTCTCACCACCCTTGGAGGACTCCCACCTGAGTGGTATGTATTTAGGACCACTATACTCAACAATGATCGAATTCCAGGGTTTGAAGAATTGGTGTCGAGATGATTCTCTGAGACTTGATAACAATTTGTGAAGTCTTTTTACCTTTTCTTAGTTAGCTTATACTTCTTCTTATTGGTGCATATGTGTGTGCTTCATCAAACTGCTACCAAAACAAAATAACAAGAACACAAAATTTTGGCTCTCTGCCAGGGACAAACCCCTCCACTCTTGAGAGAGAAATCCTTTGTAAGTTTTCTCTTATTGAAGCTTCTTATTTGAACAACTGCTAAACCCCCTAGGCCCTCCACTAAAATCTCCTCTAAGCATGAGTCAAATCCTTCCTCTTTCTGCACTGTCACTTCCGGCACATCTTCCGGTACTTCTTCCGGCACTTTGTCCTCTAGGTTGGGAAACCCTAGAATATTAGGGCCTTTCTACTTCGCTACAAGGAGGACCTTCTTGCTGATCTTGGGGACCTTGTAGACCTCTTCCTACATCCAAATGATGTCCCTCAATATGCTTCCTTTAGACCGTTGTCAATCTGCAACTGTACCTCGCACGTGTGACTATTTCTAGCCCTAGAAACAATCCCTTTCTTTCTCGGCTTCCTTCGTTTGTGAGAGTTTCTCCTTCGCTCTAGAGG
>Ga0115848_101109_pt1 | contig 11229 bp, 6 predicted proteins | sample InSIn3gowninarea_FD_83862 | JGI IMG/M metagenome (GOLD analysis project Ga0115848, IMG submission 83862) | reverse complement strand
GGATGAAGTAGTTGATGCTTCTCCACCGAGTTGTTCCAACTCTATATTCCAATCTTCATCATCATTTGTACGCAATGAAAGTGAATTAAAAATAATGGAAAGTCAGTGGAGACACAAGTTGGATGAAATTTTAGATTCCATTGATTAAAATGGAAGAAAAACGATAAAGGAAGTGGTGGATCTTGATGGTAAGGATATGTTTAAACCATGTTTGGTTAGTCAGTTAAATGTAAATCCAACATTATCTAAAGAAAGGTTGACAAAATTTCTTATGCATCCTTCAAACCAATCTTAAGTGCTTCTACAATTTTAGCATCTGTGGATATTGAATCATATTGCGACAATATATCAATGTTTTGTATTTCTTCTTGGTGCAATCTATTCCAAATGCTTTCTTTATTCTTATGAGATTTATTAAAATGAAGCCATCGGGGTTTTGATTCTTCTTCAACAACTCTATTAAGGGTTCCAACAACATGAAGCAAGTCAGTGAGATCATAGGACCTCTCCACTCCAATCATCCCACCAACTTTACTAAAGAATTTTTCACATACATCTGACACAGTCAAGTGTAATACACATGGAAAGTTATAGTAATGATCTCGAAACAATCTCATCAACAAAACTGCAAAATGGAAAGAAATTTTCACACCTTGATATGCTTCTCTATTGATGAAATTTATGTTGACATTAGTGTAAGATTGTTTCTGTACCCAACATAACCATAATGTGAATAAATGATGAACTCATGAAGCATTTCACACCTATTCCCAAAGGCTCAAACTATGAGACATGAAGATGTCAATGTAGTCAGCAATAATCATTAGATAAGTACCATTAGCTAGCATCCTCTCTAACTTTACACTTGGTGTACTTCTCAACTCTTTCAAAAACCTCTGAACATGCCTTGAAGCAATGCATTGTGCGAATCCCCAATTTTTTTGATCCATCCTCTCTATATCTTCACCCTTAAGCTTGTGATCATCAACTTTAAAAGTGTGATAAACCATTCTGACATGACCAAAACTTATGTAATCATTTCCTAAAACCAATTCTCGTCGACCGCTAAACAAAGGATTCACTAGCTTTTTACCATTGTGGATGTAATATTGGTCACACAATCCTGTTACATTGCAACCATTGTACAACCCAGTTAGTCTCCACCCTTCTCAAGGAATTTGATATCAAAGACCTGATGTTGAAGAATAATCCTTCAACATATGTTGTTTTCTTCTACTATCCTCATCCGAGGAATGACCAACAATATATTTGAAATTATTTTCCACATGTTTCTTTCACATAGATTCTACCTTTTCCGATTGTTGATAAAAAAAAATCTCATTGAACCTATTGCATGCTGGATGAACAACCACAACCAAATGAGGAAGATTTTCATGTAAAGGGTTTGCAATAATAACACATGCATATTGGCCATTAACATTTTTCTTAAAATAATCTGTTATAATCTCGTAGCCTACAACTCCATCACCAACTGTCACCAAGAACTATGATTGGCATTGATGTTCTTCTTTCGTACCACAAAACCCCACCAGTGTATCACTTTTTGCTTCCCACCTAACACATTTTTTCACAATTGTTTCATCTTCAGTGAACAATAAAGGAATTGGGCCAGCTATACCATGCTTGGATTTATAAGAAGCATAAACTTTTCCAACTACTTCAAAAATATGCTCGCACTCCCATGGGATATTTTCTAATAACTTTCTAACTTGCCTTAAAGTCGTAAATATTGAAGGACCATCCAGGTTCAAGCTAGTAAAGCTATGTAATCTAGGACCTCCTCATAACTTGATCATCTCATAAAGGGATTTTGTGGATGTACTATACCTTCTCCCTACTTTTGCATGCATCAAGTTATGAAAAATATCCTTGACAAATTCCCAAACCACATCTTTACCTTGTAATTTTCCTTGCTTATGTGCCTCACACACATCCTTGCAAAACCTAAAGACATCCTTTCCTTTTGTCGATTCAAACAACCTCATTCTAATAGAGAGTGTAGCAACCTTTGTCCTCTCCCACAAAAGAGATCGCATTGTTGATCTTTTGTTAGAATTTGTAACCCTTGCAACATTCTTCAATTCATTGTGAGTCAAATAGTCAAGTCTTCTTCCTATTTCTATATCTCATTCAATTGTTTTATTGGCGCACATTGATTCATGATATAATCACATCCTAAAGTCATCACATTCTGGAAAAGACTTAGAAAAGTTGCATGTTAATGAATCAAATGGGATCCCTATTTCAGAAGCCCTCTGGAAATGAATATGCCTATATGTACGATCAATATGATATTCAATACCCTCATAACATAGCATGATCTTGGTATGCTTCTCTATGGCCCATAATTTCCACTCCTTTGATCATCCATTAGGACCTTTGTTTCCAATCTCTCCCCATTTCTATCAATATAAGGATACCAATACCCCCAACATTGTAGTAACAAGGGTGATAATTGAGTTGTAATAATATGACAACAAACAAATAAATTTGAAGTAAGATAAATAAAATAATATACAAATTTATTTCAAGTTTAGTCTAAGTTTTTAATTAACACACTTGAAGTAGAAGGATCTACACTTGTAGAACCCCTATGTAATATCGATGCTGATAATCGTACCAAGAACCTAGTCAAATTTTGTTGGGATTTATCATTGGAAGGCTTTTGGGTCTCCCAAATGTGCCACTCCTCAACCCAATCTCCTCATGTGAACACTCATTTGTATTAGTACTATAATTCTTTGATTTCATGTGTTCAATTAGAGAACTGACAATATTACCACTTTTTGTCACTAAACAAAACCATTATTGCATCGTGTACATTCCACTCTCACTTTTTTCATGTCCTTTTAGTTTGCAAGTGTTTCTTCCACCACCTTGAACAAATTAGGCTCTTGTGTCTTATTGAAATCATCTAGAATTTTGACTGCTTGATCAATATGAAATTGATCTCCAACGATCATTTTCTTTTGTACTTCATTACATGAAGGAATTTCACTACCACTTGGCATTGATAAGTGTTGTTGATGGGCCCCTATTTTCATATGATGGTTTTCGAAGTTGTGTGTTGTTCACACCTGTTATGAAACCAGCTCAAGAAAAGATAGAAAAGATAGATCAACGCCTTAGAATTCAGCCTCTTCGAGGGGGCAACCTCCTTTACATTACATAAATGAACAATTCTTGGATGATTCAAATGACAAAACCTCCTTTCTATATATAGGAGTCTCAAGAATCATAATATAACCCAGCCGACCTAACAATAATAATATGAAACCACAAAAATAACAATAGGGGGATTCTATGGGGCACAGAAGTAATAACATGGGGGTAATAGGGGCACAACAATATAAATAAGGGGTATAACTACAATAGTAATGGGGTAATCACTAGTATTATAGGGACCCAACAACACCACCAAGGATACATCACCTATTCCATAATCAATGCCACAAATTTTACAATGGATATTTATTTTAGATTCTCCCTTTATTTAAATACTTTGAGAATAATTTTCTCATTGATAAACTCTTCCATTAAACTTTTTAAAAAAATTTTCCCAAGATGCCAATACACTAGGATCAACAACTATGGCTTGTTCCACTAACAAAGACATATTTTCATCTCTTGGTTGTTTATGCATAGGTCCCTCCACATTCACTTCAATGTTTTCAAAGATTGGTATTTTTTCCACTACATTTGAACACTCTTCTTCCACATCAAATGTGCCTAGCTTCCTCTTGATGCCTACAAGTGTTGTACAAACTTTCCATTTTTTCTCTTGCTTTGGATTTAAACATGTTCCATCTTGGATAAAATCAAAAGGGTATCCAACGATTTCATCACCCACAATTTCATCATGAATTTCAGTAAATGTACAACCTTATCGACACTTGACCATGCCAATGATACAATTTTCTTTACCAGTATAAATTTTATAAAACAACTCCATCTGTTTTTACACATAAATAAATGAAAAAGTAAGTAAAATTCCACAAGCATATTAGCTATTATCAAACAAAGCGAAAGGAACTGAGGTATGAAATTTCAATTCAAAGCTCAAAAAAAAATGAAGAAGTATTACTATTTGGATGAAACGCCTTGATTCAAAATGTACTATCGGTGGATTCCTCAAATCGAACTGAAACTAGAAATAAAACATATTACTAAAACAAATTTTAGATTTGATTTATTGCTACAACATAACTCTTTTCATCCTCTTGGGTGGGTGTTATAATACATGTTCTCCACCATTTAAGGCATCTAGATTGAGCAAGGCCAATGTGGGTTGTAATTATTTAACTTTGATAGTTTCTTCTTTTGAAGTGCATTATGTAGTTTGGGGCAACGAGACTTCAAAGGACATGACATTTGAGTTCTATAATATCAAGTAGACTCCATGTCAAGATCTAGTGAGATCACATAAGCTCGATAGAATTAGGTTGATAGATGGGCCATTGTCTAGACAAGGAGGATGCCTTGAAATTCCCAGGTTACTGAGCATTTTAGTATAAAAAGCACCATCATAATTTCATGTAGTTTTGATGGTGTTTTCGTAAAAAAAGGTTTTTCAAATTTGTCAGGACCATGGAGAGTGGAGACTATGTGCTTTGGTTTATTTTTGTTAGATATTTTGCCTTTGGTTTATGGTCCCTATAGCATTTTATCCTCTAAAAATGACAGTTCCTTTTCTAGGAGTCCTAATGAAGGAAGATTCACCCATCATTCTTGTCTACTCTCTCAGCACATCGCATATCATAAGGTCCTTGTGGATGAAGAATCGGACTTGAATAACTCTTGGAAACCCACGTGCAATGTGTAAAATCCAAGATGACTCCCAACATTAGAAGAGCAAGATTGATAACTAGGAAGATCATATTTTGAGATGTATTTCTTGGTTTGTTGATATACAGGCTTCACTTGCTATAATGTTATTACTGAAAAGGCCATAGTTAAACTACAAGAAACCTATCTGACCAAACTCATTTTTGGGTTGTTTGTTAATGCCTTGTAAAGTAAGACCTTGATTTTCCCTTTGTATCTCATATTATTTTGGTTATGTATATTGCAATTTTTCACAGTAAACAGATATGAGTATTGGACTAGGACATCAATGTATGGTGATTTATTACTTACAAGTCAGGAAAATTGTGTATAGGTTTCAACTAGATTGGGAATTTATTGATGGAAATTGGCCAATATCTTCTTGGGAAAGTTGAAAATGACATTTTCAAATATAATACTACCATAGCCAGTCCTCAATTCTATCAAGTTTTTCCATCTACCTTGAATGTCCTCAATCTGTGTTTTTCACTATACTTCCTTTGAACTTGAGCGTTCAATTTAGGGGGGAGGTTTTTTCACTCTACCCAAGTTTTTTAATTTGTGTAAGTTGATGTAACAATGATAAGCTCATCCAACAATGAAACCTAAAATTCCTTAGGATCTAGTACCTCGCCTCAATTACATAAATTGTGGCTACATGAATTGGATCTAGTACTTCATCTTAATTACACCATTGTTTCTCCATGGACTAAATATGGTACTTCCTCTTAAGTACATCAAGTTGGTTTATCGATTTACTTAAGCTAAAATTCATCAATCTAGTTTTTATCTATACCGCTAAACTTCATCAATGTGTTTTTTCACTATACTTCATTGATTGAAATTATCCAATATGTTTAGCTAGACCTAGTCATCAATTCATTAAGAAGGTGCAGTCTATTTGTGTAGCAATAAATAGCTAAAAAATATATAGATATAAAACTTGGGTTTCTTAGTGGCCTGCACACTGGCTATTCCTATGTTTGGATCCAATGAAATTGTCAGTCAGGCTGTGCTCTATCAGTAGACCAGTGGAAGTTTAGTAGAAATAAAACTTGGTCAAGCACCATGTGTCTTTTCATTGACTTTGTTTTTCACTGTACTTCATCAGTTGAGATTGAAAAGATCCATGATTAGTATAAAACATAGGATATATACATACTTCACATTGGAATGAACCTATAAATCTCAAATTATATACCAAAAATTGGAAGTGTGGATGACCTTTGTTCTTCACTAAAATAATCAAGACAATGAATTCAAATTATATACCAGTCATTGGAAGAGTGCATGGCCCTTAGTCTTGCCTCAAATAATTAGGAAAATCCAATTGAAATTTTTATTTTAGACTTGTGCATGTTCTCATCAATTTATTAAAAATAACCAAAAGGATATCTTATGACATGCTTGAGTTGGTTAGTGCCCTACACGCTAAGTTGCCCCAATTTTCCGATGGGTTGTGTTCCATCTGTGAACTGGTAGAATTCTTAGTTAGGCTAATAGACCAGTAGATGGTCAATAAAAATTTGTGTTGCTTATACAAAGCTTGACTTGCTTAGTGGCCTGCAAGCTACATTTCCCTATTTTTCAAAGGGATGTGGTCTACTTGTAGACTAGCAGAATTATTAGTTAGATTGTGGTCTAGAAGTACATTAGTGAAAGTTTCTTTACTTATACTAAACTCACGCTACTCAGTGGCCTACATACTAAGTTCCCCTATTTTCTAATAGGACATGGTCAATCTGTAGACCTACAGAATTTTCAAGGGAGTTGTGATCTACCAATAGATCAATGAAAGTTTAACACAACTCCTAGGTTGTGGCTAGCACTAGATCAATTAAATTTTAACACAATTAATGCTTAAGAATGATAAGAAAAAAATCAACCTATCCCTATCAAGGGAATGAGGATAACTAGCCCATAAAATGCATCATTCTGGTTATTAAAATTCTAGTGTTGTTCCAATAAAAATTATAAACAAGAACAGGGGAGAAGGTGCAATATGCTAGCTTTATATCATTATTTCGTTGGATTTTTCTTTGTGTCATGTTGAAAATTGGATTATTTTTTCATGGAGAAAATAAACTTAGCTTTAAATATCATATCATCTCTATGATTCAGACTTGGAATATTTTAGTGTGCAAAGAAACAATTAAAACACAAAAGTGGTGATGTTGCTTTCCACGTATCAGTTTTGGAAGCTATATTTTGTGCTTCGACTGTTCAATAATTTTCCTCATTGCATGGTATTTTCATGTTATATATTGATTAAGACCTATTTTTTGAAAGGCCAAATTGAACTCTAACCTTTTTTAGTTTAACCTATCATGTTGATGAGAAATTGTGCAGCGTATAGCACATACCTATGGTTTTTACGAATTACAGTGTACAATTTCATATCTATATTGTATTGTATTATACAAAGGAATACCAAGTCTATGGTTGAGGAAAATGAAGAGGTGTTGTTAATCAAACTACCAATTTGTTTAGGGCCATGTTAGCTAGGATGGACATCAAGGAAGCCACACAAAGAAGAGGATTTGTCACAAATTTTTGTGATGTGAGTGATGATGCACAGTGCCCATAGGTTCCACAAGAAAAAGCGAAGGATTTGTATTTTTAATTAATCTCTGTTAATTCAATTAATGGATTTCATTGTCTTGCTAGTGTGAGAGGCATCGATGGTTGTTGTGAGTCTATATTTGGAAGCTTTGATACCTATGGGGTAACACTTTCTCTTTTGATGCAATTTTTGTTACCCAAGATGGAACTACTATTGCAACTAATGAGGCAACAGAAATGGAATGCTACCTGGAAATCAATATATCAAATTTGAAATCCAAGTTGTTTTATTTTAGAAAGTACTTTTCAATTATAATGAAGTTGAGCTACGGTTGGATTGATTATGTAGTGGGTGAGGAACTATTGTGCCCATTAATATGGAGTTGAATATTGGTACCCTTGAACATTCACCTCCAAAATTCCCTATGATCCCAACAGTATGAGCTTATGCTCTTAATTTGTCGGAGGGACCTATATCTTATTAACAACCTTACTACCTCATTTATTTTCTCCATAGGAGTTGTGGAAGATCTCATGGAGAATTCCTTTGTTCAAAATGTTTAAGGAATTACCCACATCAACAGCATTTGTTCTAATTTTGTAGGGTCCATAAACCTTGTTGAAGGTTGTCTTTAACTTATTCTCATAGACTTGTCTCCTTGTAGGGATGATCTCAAAAGTCATGAATTCCAATTTTCTTTTCCCTTATAGAGAACTGGCCAAGGCACATTGGCACATATTTCTTATGTGTGAGAAAACACATTATTTTGGGATGGTAAATTCTACTAAGGAACTTAGTAGACAATAATTCTCTATGATGAGTAATCTAGCTCAGAAATAACAACATCCCTGTCTTCATGTAAGGAAATTTGATATTGTTAGGGTGAATATTCTCAATATTAAATCTAATTATGGGATCATTCCTAAACAGGAGATTCTAGGAAGCTGATAACTCTAAGGAAGATGCAACAGATCTAGTATGTTTTAAGTGAAGAGGGTTTATCCAAGTGACATTTGACTATCCATATTATTTTAAGAGTTCTTGTACATGATAAGTTTGCAGTTTTCTAGAGGATTTCCACCTATAGATATCACACATAATTTTGCAAAATCTAAAATAGTAGCAACACTCAATTTCTTAAAAAAGGACTGTTATATAACTAATACAAGAGAACATTTCCTTGATCGCAACCTTGATTGGAGTATAGAAGAAACACTTTCAAATATATCTTGAGGTACAAGAAAAGGTATATCCTAAACATTAATGGCATATTTCTTCCCAATAGCTAGCAGATAATTCAATATTTAGATTTTAAATGTGATACTCATCAGTCAACTGGATGCATTCATATCAATTGGAAATTACTTTCCTGAGAAAGTAAATATTCCACAAATATGGAATTATGATCATATGCCCATGTAGGGAAACTATGTGATGCCACCTTGAACATTGCTTGTATACATATTTGTATATATCTAACAATAAATTAGTCTATTTCTTTTAGGATTTTATTTTATAGTTGAAATTTAAGATTGAAGCTTCCCACTATTGATTTTTGTGTCCAAGGGTGGCAAAGTTTTTCATCCACATGAATATTCATTGATCCTTTTCAATGTTTGATGAATATAATGCCCATATTTCAATACGAGTTAGGCCATTTTAGTTAACCAATGCAAGTTGGATCTAGCTCCATTAATGTAAAAGACAAATTCTATGCTCTAATTCTAAATAAATGACAAATGTATAAAGTTTTATTACTTGGGAAGTGGTGATCTCATGGTTCTTTTTATCTCTAGCTTGATATATTCAAGTTCTCAATTAATGGATTTCATTGTCTTGCTATTGTCAGAGGCGTCGATGGTTGTTGTGAGTATATCTTTGAAAATTTTGATACCTATGGGGTAACACTTTCACTTTTGATGCAATTTGCATTACCAGAGATGGAACTACTATTGCAACTAATGATGCAACAAAAATAGAATGCTACGTGGAAATAAATATTTCAAATTTGAAATCCAATCTGTTTTATTTTAGAACATAATTTTCAAGTAGTTATAATGAAGTTGAGCTACGTTTGGATTGATTATGTAGTGGGTGAGAACTATTGTGCCCATTAAGATGGAGTTGAATATCGGTACCCTTGAACATTCACCTCCAAAATGTCCTATGATCCCAACAATATGAGCTTGCGCTCTTCATTTGTGTGAGGGACCTATATTTGAGAAACAACCTTACTACCTAATTTATTTTCCCAACAGGAGTTGTGGAAGATCTCATGGAGTCTTCTTTTGTTCAAAATGTCTAAGGAATTACCCACATCAGCCGCATTTGTTCTGATTTTCTAGGGTCCATAAACCTTGTTGAATGTGGTCTTTAACTTATTCTCAAAGACATGTCTCCTTGTAGGGATGATCTCAAAGTCATGAACTCCTATTTTCTTTTCCCTTATAGAGAACTTTGCAAGGCACATTGGCACATTTTTTTGTGTGTGAGAAAATGCACGATTTTGAGATGGTCAGTGCTAATAAGGAGGTTCTTAGACAATAATTCTCTATGATGAGTAATCTAGCTGAGAAATGACAACATCCCTGTCTTCATGTATGGAAATTTGATATTTTTAGGGTGAATATTCTCAATATTAAATCGAATTATGGAATCCTTTCTAAACAAGAGATTCTAGGAAGCTGATCACTCGAAGGAAGATGCAACAGATCAAGTATGTTTTGAGTGCAGGGGGTTGATCCAAGTGAAATTAGACTATCCATATTATTTTAAGAGTTATTTTACATGATAAGTTTGCATATTTCTACAGGATTTCCACCTATAGGTATCACACACAATTTTGCAAAGTCAAAAACAACAACAACACCAAATTTCTTCCAAAACGGCTATTATACAATGAATACAAGAGAACATTTCCTTGATTGTAACCTCAATTGGAGCAGGGAAGAAACACTTTAAACTCTATCTTGAGGTATAAGAATAGGTATATTCTAAACATTAATGGCATATTATTTCCCAGTAGCTAGTAGATCTTTCAATCTTTAGATTTTGAATGTGAGACTCATCAATCAACTAGATGCATTGATATCAATTGGAAATTATTTTCCTGAGAAAGTAAATATTCCAGCAATATGGAATTTTGATCATATGTCCATGTAGGGAAATTAAGTAATGTCACCTTGAACACTACTTGTATACCTATTTGTATATATCTAACAAGAAAGAAGTCTATTTCTTTTAGGATGTTATTTTACAGTTGCAATTTAATATTGAAGCTCCCCACTACTAATTTTTGTGTCCAAGGGTGGAAAAGTTGTTCATGCACATGAATCTTCATTGATCCTTTTCAATGCTTGATGAATATAATGCCCATATTTCAATACGAGTTAGGCCATTTTAGTTAACCAATGCAAGTTGGATCTATCTCCATTAATGTAAAAGACAAATTCTATGCTCTAATTCTAAATAAATGATGAATGTATAAATTTTTACTACTTAGGCAGTGTTGATCTCATTTTTGTTTTTATCTATAATTTGATATATTCAGGTTGCTAATTAATGTATTTCATTGTCTTGCTAGTGTGAGAGGCATCGATGGTTGTTGTGAGTCTATTTTTGAAAACTTTGATAGCTATGGGGTAACAATTTCTCTTTTGATGCATTTTTTGTTATACAAGATGGAACTACTATTGCAACTAATGAAGCAAAAAAAAATAGAATGCTACGTGGAAATAAATATATCAAATTTGAAATCCAAGTTGTTTTATTTTAGAAAGTGCTTTTCAATTAGTTATAATGAATTTTAGCTATGGTTAGGT
>Ga0115848_101108_pt1 | contig 11239 bp, 10 predicted proteins | sample InSIn3gowninarea_FD_83862 | JGI IMG/M metagenome (GOLD analysis project Ga0115848, IMG submission 83862) | reverse complement strand
CTCAAGACCATCTTATCTCCGGGACTCGAATGTTAAGTATGAAATTGGAGTGGCCTTTCTTGTGGTGGCTTGGGGCACGGTTGAGGTGATGAGGCGCTGACAAGGTTGCTTCGATTGCGATGCTTCGTTTGGCGGTCCCCGTTGCGTTAGCGTTACGTTGATGGCTTGCTCTTTTCAGCGACTGTCGTGCCCTCAATTCTCTGCAAATGCGCTGATGTCGGATTTGTTGTTTCAGTGGGAGCTGTCGGTCGCTTATAAAGGTTTCCAAGACTTGTTTTCTGCTGCTTGCCAAGTCTAAGTGTGTTACGTTAGGAAAGTTGCAAGCAGAGGGTTGGCATTCACATCATACGGTTTTCTTCCCGGGAGTGGCAAACGTTGTTGTGAATGCGGCGGAGTTCTTCCCATCGCGCTATACTTTTACAGAGGCTAAGTCAGTCCATACATGTCACCCCGGCGGTTGGTACCGAGCCTATATATACAATCGAGCCTCGTACGGCGTAACGTATAATCAGATGTTGTAGAACATTAAAAGCGTATGCAGGCAGACGGACAGCGTGTGATCTGAGAGGACGTGACCGAACTGTCACGGGCACAAATGTGCAGACAGATGGGCGCGGTCCTTGTCTTGTTGCTGCGTGCCACCGACATGATGGTCATCATGTAGGAAAATGCCGCTTTGTTTGGCCAAATGGTTCTTGAATAGGTGGAATGGCAGAGTTGAGACAGGAGCAAACACAACGCCGACGCTATGCATGTAGCAGATTTCAAAAGGGTATCCTGCGAAAAATCAGTGCTGATCAGGCCAGGGCGGAGGGCAGTCACAGACGTCTCAACGTGCGCCAGGCTTCATGTACTCAGCATCGTTCTCCCTGTTGTCTTCTCGAGCCTCCTCGAGCATTTTGTCGATGCCTCGCTCCTTCAATGCTTTCTGTGTCCTGTCAGCAGAGATCTTGCGGCTGTTGGTCTGGGGAGCCGTACGCTCAGGCAGGTCTTGTATTGCTTGAAAAGAGGTTCGCATTCATCTGTCGTGGCTGTACCTCTTATGTACTCTGGCGCCATGGTCAGCAATGTGCTGCGCGGAAACCGAATGGATATACTGACTCTCGCTGTACCATTTCAGGAAGCAGCTATCGTAGCGTCTAAGAATCGTCAGTATCCGTCTTGATCATCGAATCTCATGGGTGTGGCAGCCTTACTCTTTCACTTCATTACATTCAGGTGCAAGAGAGGCGGACATGGTGATGTGGTTGTGGATGAAGAAGATGTCGTTGTCGCCGCAAGTCGTGAGAAGCGGACGCCACAGCTGAGTCAGCGGTATAGCGCCACAGACGGAAGAACTGCACTTTACCCTTTGCGAGCATCTGCACGACCTCCGCACCTTCCAACAACACCTCCACCTCTGGTTTGTGAGTAGACTGATCCCGTGTCTGAAAGGACGGCAAGCTAGTGAAGGTTGCGGGCAAAGGTAGGCTCCCAGACACTTTTCTCCCAGCTGCCAGCTCCCTCTTGCGACTCACCTCCACGATTGAACCGCAAGAACCATGGCACCCCTCATACCCGCTCTCACCGTCATTCTCCTTGCCTCTCACTCCTCAGCGAAGAGTCTATGGTCCACCATACCAGCTAATTTCAGCACCATCATCCAAACCGCATACCCTATCGGCAACGGCAGGCTCGCCGCACTTCCCTTTGGCGAAGCGGGTCATGAGAAACTGAGTCTCAACCGTGACAGCCTTTGGTCTGGAGGACCTTTCGAGAACAGCAGTTACAATGGCGGCAACCCGACTCACCCAGTCAGCCAGTACCTACCAGGTATCCGCGAGTGGATCTGGCAGAACGGGACTGGGAATGTCAGTAAGCTGATGGGCGATGACAATAACTATGGCAGCTACGCTGTGCTCGGTAACCTCAGTGTCACTATTGCTGGCGTGCAGGATGCGAGGAATTTCGAGAGGCGACTGGACCTTAAGACGGGCGTGCATACCACGAGCTTCATGTCAGGAGGATGTACTTATACTGCGTAAGTTGCTGCGGCGCCAGGTATCTCTGCGTGTCCTGACCTTGAGCAGCAAGTCTTACTGTTCCTACCCTGACGACGTCTGTGTGTACGACTTGAGCTCTGGCCATGCTCTACCGGCCATCAGCGTCACTATGGAGAATGTGCAGTCTAACAGCTCGCTCGTGTCTACAAGCTGTGCGCGGTCGCAAATCAGCCTCGACGGTATAACGCAAGCTGGCATTGGCATGACATACAAGTCCACTGCTCGTCTGGTTGGCAAAGGCGTGCGCTCGCACTGCAGTAGTGGCGGTTTGGAGATTCCCTCAGCTGGCCATCGCGAGCTTACCCTCGTTGTCGCTGCCGGAACCAACTATGACGAGGCCCATGGCACCCAAGCGTATAACTTCTCATTCCGAGGCGCAGATCCAGGACCGTACGTACAATCTGCTGCAACCGCAGCCTCGCGCAAGTCTGCTGAAGAGCTCATGTCCGCTCATGTTACCGACTATACCGCTCTAGCCGGCGCTTTCACTCTCGACCTGCCAGACACCCAGAACTCCTCCAACGTGGAGACCGCCGATCTCATCGCCCAATATGCGGCCAACAATACCGGTGGGGACCCCTTCCTAGAGTCTCTGGTCTTTGACTACGGCCGTTACCTGTTCATCTCCTCCTCACGCGACAACAGCCTGCCGCCAAACCTGCAAGGCAAATGGGCGCAGTACCTCTCGAATGCCTGGGGCGCCGACTATCATTCCAATATCAATCTCCAAATGAACCACTGGCCTGTCGATCAGACCGGACTTGGTGGGCTGCAGGGAGCGTTGTGGGACTACATGACCGAGACATGGGCACCTCGTGGCTCGGAAACAGCAAAGCTACTTTATGACGCTCCAGGCTGGGTAGTACACGACGAGGTAAATATCTTCGGATACAGCGGGATGAAGACTGGAGACGAGTACTGGGCCGACTACCCAGCAAGCGCGGCGTGGATGATGCAGCATGTATGGGACTACTACGACTACAGCCGTGACACGGTCTGGCTGGCTGAACAAGGGTACCCAAAGCTACTGAAGCAGATTGCCAGCTTTTGGCTCTCACAATTGCAACAGGACCAGTACTTCCACGACGGTACGCTCGTGGTGAACCCTTGCTCGAGTCCCGAACACGGACCGACGACCTTCGGATGCACCCACTGGCAACAACTCATCTACCAGGTCTTCGAGACTACGCTGCAAGCTGCCGCCATCGTCAACGAAACCGACACCGCCTTCCTCCACCACATCACATCCTCGCTAGCACAACTCGACAAAGGCCTCCACATCGGGTCTTGGGGCCAAGTCCAAGAATGGAAGCTCGACATAGACGTCAAAAATGACACGCACCGCCACCTTTCAAACCTCGTCGGCTGGTTTCCCGGATGGTCTCTCTCCTCCTACCTAGACGGTTACACCAACGCCACCATCCAGAACGCCGTCGCCACAACTCTCTGGTCCCGCGGTATCGGCATCGGCAGCGACGCTAACGCCGGTTGGGAGAAAGTCTGGCGCTCAGCTTGCTGGGCTAGATTGAACGAGACCGAACGAGCGTACTATGAACTCCGCCTCACCATCCAAGAGAACTGGGCGCCCAATGCTTTGAGCATGTATAGTGGGAAGAGCGAGCCCTTCCAGATCGATGCTAATTTTGGGTTCCCGGGTGCTGTGCTGAGTATGCTTGTATGCTTGTCGTTGATATGCCTCGCTTGAGTGATGCTAGTGGTGTAAGAACTGTTGTGCTTGGCCCTGCGATTCCGGCTGCTTGGGGAAACGGGAGCGTTAAGGGGTTAAGGCTGCGAGGTGGTGGTGTTGTGGACTTTAGCTGGGACGCAGATGGACTGGTCACGGCGGCGAGCTTGTCCGGGAGTCGGGAGTATGTGAAGTGTCTTGACAAGAATGGGAAGTTGTTGACGGGTTTCTACTGATGGTCTGAGTCTTCAAAGCAGGTCGGGGATTGTCCGCTTTGCGGCTGACGGGCCTTAAGTTAGCTACGCAGTGTATTCGATGCTCTGTTCTTCAGACGTCTGTCGTCTTTCTTCGCGCGGTTCGTTCGACGTCATATACCCGCTCACCACTTGCAGCGCCGCAGACTCTCTGAAAGACCAATTATCTGCGCTCTATGATTGCACCGTGTTGCCTCATAGCATACCAAAATAGAAAGCCTGCTTAGCGGTCAACGAGGACTTCGCACGGATGTAGTGAGGGTGGGCAGGATTTACTCGCAAAACGTATAGCGCCAGCCGCCCGATCATGAATCATGAAGTAACTACGAGTATGCGGTTAACGGGGGGGCACGCTCTCTCTTCTCCCACTCCAGGAGGGAGGCAAAAAAAGCAAAACGTACAGCAGCGGGTATTCCCACGTGGTCACCCACTGTAGTACTAGTCCGCCGGTTCGCAGCTCAAGTACAGGAGAGCGGACGGGATCCTCTGTTCTCTGCGACCTATGGCCGTACGTGCTGATCGTTATCATTGCAAAATATCATATTAGCTGTTTTGTGGTACTTTGCAACGGCCGTCCACAAGGTGGCACCGTCGTTCCATCGACATCCTAAGCTCAAGACTCACCTGGAAAAACGGGAGGGAGGTCAGAAGTCCAGAGGTATGTACTCGTGGTCAGTCAGGATTACGCGGGTGGCAGAGGGCCTTTTTATTGTAAGCGGAATGCCAAGGCGAAACACTGTAGTTTACAGCAAGCATTGCTGATATCCCTAAGGATACATTGCTGGCATCACTATACACTGCATGCTACCTCCTAGCCATACTGATTATGCATCTCACGAACTACCAGCCCACTCCCATCTCCTTCAAGACTTATAAGTCACCCCCCTCCCCGCCCTCTCCCTCTGCGCCCTCGGCAACCCCTTAGGAGCATCCATAGCCTTAGCATAAGGATTAACCTCCTTCTTCCTCCTCGCCTTCATCTCTTCCCGACTCTCTCGCGGCGGATTAAGCATACTAGGCGCCGAAGCGTAGTCGAACGGCATTTCGTCCTCCTCAAGCGCGCCGTTGGCCTCAGTACCGGCTTCGGCGGCCTTCTTAGCGCGCTTGGCTTCTTTCTTAGCAAGCTTGCGCTCAGCTTTCTCACGCAGACGCTCGGTTTCTTCGTCCGGGAGGGCAACGGTGTCGCTTTGTGCGGCCATGCCGTCGACGGGCTCGGTGGGGCGTTTGCGCTTTTTGCCGGTTTGTTTGAGGATGAAGATATCGTCTTCTGCTTCCTTGGGTGTTTCGACGGGCGTAGGTGCGGAGGAAGATGGCTCGGATGGCTTCACGGGCGTGGACACGTTATTTTCGGCTGGATCGGCGAAGATCTCCGCCGTGAGAGGCGGCAAGGGTACTGAGAGCTGGACATTGTTCGCTGTGGACATGGCGCGACGGTCCTGATGTGCGCTGCCGCTGAAGGCTGAGCCCCAGAACGTGGAGGTTGTGCTGCGGAGTGGTAAAGCCGATGTTACGGCGCCGTTGACAGCAGGACTGCTAGCCCGCGGCACGAAAGCAGCAACTGAATGCTGCACCGGCGCCTCTTTCGCAGGCTTACGCGGGAATTGTGGCTCTACCTTGCTCATGAGTTCAAGCATGTCCGGTCCATCCTTTCCAGCCTCCTTCGCCTTGATGATCACACCCACGAGCTCATCAGCACGCAAACGTACAGTCTGTGTAGCCGGCTGCGCGATTCCAAGCAGTTCCGCCTTCGTTGTTGGGATCGCCTTAGCAATGGTGAAGATCTGGTGGTTCGGCATCACATAATGCACACTGTCATCCTGCTCTCTCGCCACGTCATCTCGCCACTTGTGCACCGCGCGAAAGACGCTAAACTGATCTCTGCCAAGCAGTGCAGGTGTGCGAGCAAGAAGCTTGTACCAACCCATAGGGCCCTGTCCAAGCTCGGTGTCGTAGACAGGGTGCTCGTAGACCTGGAGTGCTGTCTCCGAGCTCCGTGTAAGCACGTCCCAGATCTTATCGCCTTCGTGATTAGGCTTCGTGAAGTCGGACTTGGTGATTAGTTCATTGCGCATGTTATCGTAGATGTAGAGCAAATAGTGCGTATCGCTTCGTGCGTAGTCAAACAGCTCCTGTGGTAGCGGCCGTATACGCCAATCGGCCAATTGGTATTGCTTCTGCGCATCCACGTTCGCAAATCGCTTGAGTAGGTAGGCGTAACTACCGCCCGGGTACCCGAGCGCACGTGAAGCGTAGTGCGTATCGAATAGTCCCACGAGATACAGCCCAAGATCTCGCTGCAGCCACATCACATCCATGAATGCGCCATGGAGCACTTTGACGATGCCAGGATCCGCAAAAACTTCGTTTAAGCACTGCAGCTTCCGCCTCCATGGCTTCAGTGTGTCCACTATCCAATCCTTGTCTCTCGTGCTAATCTGCATCAGGCTCACAATACCGATGTACGACCGTTGGTCATGGTGTTCCAGGTCGATAGCGATCTTCTTCGCGCCCTTCAGCTCCTCGAGCATCTCGTACATGCTCTCTTCCGTATCCACAAACGTTGCTGTCGTGCTCTCAAAGGGATGATACATGATCGGCTCGGCAAAGGTATGGACCGACGCAGGGTACTCGTACTGCTCAATCTCTTTCTTGTATGGGTGTCGACCCGCGCTCTCCTCCTGTGACGCAATGGCATGCGGCCTGCTCTTGAGCAGCGGCACAAACGCGCCAGTACTATCATTAGTCGGTACGTCGTCGAACTGTAACTGCGGCTTCTCGATATCCTGATTCCTCAACGCCGCCGCAATCCTGCCTTGTCTGGGCGCCCTTACATCCCTGTCAGGTGTCTGCGCTGCCGGGCTTAACCTCTTCACCGCACCTGTGAATTCATCTAATGCCGTATCCGCGCGCTCCAGTAAGCTGTCGACTACGTCAACCACCGCGCGCCAATTGCCTTCCACGGCTTCTATGTCGCTGAGGCGAGGCGCAGGACGTACAGTTTCCGTATTCGCAGTCGCAGCCCCCAGAAGGCGTTCCGCAAGACCAAGAAGCCGCGCATTCTGTCGGTCGAGTGTGGTGCCGAGGGAGGGTTCGAGGGAGCGATGGAAGGGTAGGTCTTCGTTCGCAAGTTGGGAGGCGGTTCGGGTGGTGGAGACAAGGGCGGAGGTGATCGAGGACTGGAGTGAGGCGAAGTCGGATATTCGATCCATCGTGTGCGATTACTGCTTGCTGCTCATCACAACTTGACAGGGTCGTGCGAAGGTTGTGCTTCTTTTGGAGTGGTTTCATTGTCGAAGGCAACTTTTCGCGCCTCGGAGATATCGCGGCTAAACCCGTCGGCGAAGAATGCTCACTCACTTCACCTCACCTCACCTCCACCTCAACTTCAACAACTTGCCTCTCCGTCGCGCTTCATGCTACTAGCTGGAGTTCCTGGTCGCTCGACCCATGTACAACATTGGACCGTCTCATGTCCTTCGGTAGGACGGGTCGCAAGCTCTGAGCTTTGCTCTGTATACAAATGATGCACCTTTTGACGATGAAATGAGCTGCGTACACCGTCACATGCATGGCAGATTCAATAGCACGACTCTCTTGGACTACACGATCCTGAACAACAATATTGAGCTCTGGTGCGGAGCTTTGACGTAATGGAACGAGCTGCGATGGCTGTCTACAGCTTCTTCGCCACCATCCCACAGACTAGCGACGACGCCCTACTTTCTCGCACCACACGGTACAGATCAACGCAGAAGTGCCCATGACATAGGTGGCATCCTTCATCCGAGACTTCGATCCTCGTTCAGTTGGCCCAAGTCTGTCTGGAGCCGGAACATGTCCGCCACTATCCTAGACTGAGCGGTCAGTCGGACTAGGTATGCCATCCGATCCTGATTAGTGTCAGGCTGGTGCGCCAGCACGGTCATCCTCTAGAATCCTGCATTGAGACAAGGAGACAAAGCAGCCCGAACCGAGATGTTCCGTTAGCAAACTGCGTCGAGACTCAATGAAGACTATTATACTATGCCCTTGCTCCCGTGGCCATGACGCTCTCGTTGTCTTCCAACTCAGAACGACTTTTGTTGTTTCGTTCCATCTATATTGACATTATTACACATATAGCCATTTTCCGCGCGTGAACTTGTTGACAAGCTCCGTCTGAGTGCATCCAATGCTCTTTCATCAACCGGAGGCAACAGACGAACGGTAAATATATGTATGGCAACGACCCTATGGCTGAGGCCAATGCTTACGCCACGACGTTGAGTGACCACCGCGCTTCTCGCTATGGGGCCCACGCAGCCGTGAGCGCCAGCCTGTCATGGACGCGATTACCGTGGTCTCATTCTCGGCGAGGTGGCGGCAACCTGAAGATGCAAGATGCCTGAGCCTCGGTCCTTCCGCCATTCACCGCAACTTGTGATTGCTGGAGAAGGGTCGTCGAAACTGTAGGGCGAGAATTGTGAATGGGAATCAGTTCTCACGAAACACTCACGGGTCGCGTTACGAATCTTGGCGGATCACCTTTCTTCAAACCAGGCTTCTTCCATTGCTTAAAGCCGACCTGCACACCAACGACTCTCTTACGAAGCGCAGACTCGACGCATCGTATCCACGAACGCAAGCCTTTTCAACCGGTGTGCCCTTGACTGACGTTCAAGCTACGGACCTGTCCAACGCACTGCCAATCTTCCAACATATCTTCACCAACAACTTGATCGACATAGAGCATCTTCGGATTAGGATGCGGCCCACTAACTTCAGCTGGGCTGTTGTTGCCCGCATCGGCAATGGCGAGGAGGTAAACTCAGCAATACTCCGTCTAGAAGTAGATTAAAGCCATCCGCTAACACTAATAGGTAGTCAACTATAAGGGCAAGTACATGCTGGAGGAGGACCGTAAGCTGCTCGAGAAGCTCGACTGCAAGAGGTGCCAGATTCTTCTGAAACTCCCGCCTGAGCTCCGCCACCAAGTTTTGAGTTACTTGCCGAAGCACGACATCGTCGCCGTCAACCTCCCAGGTAACCACGGACTGCCACCGACCAAGATCCCTCTACCCGCCACCGCCCACGCCGGCGACCGCCTCCTCCGTCAAGAGACCCTCATAGTCACCATCGAGTCCACCACCTGGTCTATCCACAGCTGGCCAGGTAATCAGGGTTTCCAAGCCTGGCTCGGCGGCATCGATCTCACTCTAGCGAGCAAGACCTATGCTACCGGCTTCGATGCTGTGAAGTCGTTAATGTTCGAGTTCTTCTCCCGATACCCTCACCGCATCAAGCAGCCCCAGGATCCTAACAACGACATCGAGCTCATGCTCAAGTGTGGGAACCTCGAGCATGTTACGACCGAATGGGCTGGCGAGGAGTTGCGCGAGTACGATCGGGTGACCGGGACGTGGAATTACAAGACGGTGGATCAGCTGCGCGTCGATTACCGCCTGGATCGTATGCTCGAGTTGCGCAAGCTGAAGAAGCTGGAGCTGGTCTTGTGCAAGGGCGTCGGCTTGGGTGTGCTGCCGGAGCTGGGTGCGTGGTTCGTGGCGAACATGCCGCAAGTTGCTGGGAAGGCGATCGAGGTGGTTGTGAAGCAGAAGTACGGCTACTTGGCTTGAGAGAGGCGAGAGAGAAAAGCATAGAGACGGAGTCTAGGATGCCAGGCTGCATACCATGACAGACAGGCGGAGGCGGAAGCCTCTTATATATTAGCGGCGTGTTACTTCCAGCGCTATGCATGCGCTCACTCATCATAAAATAGCATTTCCACCATATCGGTCACCATACTATCGGAAATCCTTGCCGTCCACTGCCGTCGACATCTACGAGAAGTGACTCATTGCAGCGTCTAGCTTAGCGAGAGGGTTGATACGCGTTGTGAATGCAATCTGAGGCTTTGCGATACATACCAACTTGCCAGTCCAGGGTGGGAAGGCTGTGAAGGTGGAGGTGGTCTAGCTGAGAAGATAGGTCTGAACGGCTGAGGGTGGTCAAGGGCGTCCGGTCTCCCAATAGTATGCAACTTGTCGTAAGAGGCTTGGGCGTTGCACAGTGATGAGATTGACGCACGTACAGTCAAAGATGGAAGGATAGCGGAGCACAACGCCTCGGGCTTTAAGCACTGATGTAGGACTACTATTTACGATCCACTGGCACAGATCTGAGTTCCGCGCGCAAGAAACAACCATAGCGGACTTCTAACGGCGACCATCTCCCTTGCTGTTCCACTACCACCCCATATCCGCAGTCTTCCCATCCAAGATCTCCTTCAACGACAACCTCTCAGCATCCTTCTTAGCAAAAGCCACAATCTCCTTGTATGCATCATGCTGCATGGTCTTCCTGATGCTCTCCTGCACCTTCTCGGGCTCGCCTAATGATCTGGTAATACTGGCAGCCTCTGCCCAATCGGGTGGAAGCTGCAGACGCTTGGTGTCGGCCTGTTCATGGTTAGCTGCGACAGAACGGCAATGGGAAAGGTGAAGGACACACCAGGAAGTTGTGGACGATACTTTGTGCCTTTACGGCGAGAGCCAGCTCCTGGCAGAGCTTCCTCTTCTGCTCGTCGTCGCTCATTGTCGTGGTCTGTGAGTGGGTGCCCAAGGTGTCTAGTCGCCGGTAATGGTATCTCGGTGTCTACGGTTTGAACAAATGTAGACTTGAACGAGAAGCGAACGTTGCACGATTGTGATGTTGTGGGTGGAGTCAAACAGAACAGTTACGTCAGAGTCACATGCGAGCATGCGCTGGGTGAAGTGAATGCAAGTCGGAAATCCTGCGCGGGTGATTTACCAGCTCCGACATTACAAGAGAGCGGGCGAATATACTTGACGGCCATCAACTCTGACTGCTTGATCTCGCTTTCCATTGACCATCCATGCTTTTTGCTTGTTTTCCGTAGTCCCAATGCTCTCCCCAAGGCTCATTCGTAACCTGTTGTGCCAGGAGTAATACTAAGATGCCAAGCCATGAGTATGCTTACTTTCCAACACAAGACACCTCTCCCGCGCTCATGAAGCACGCGCAAAGGTTACGGGCGCCTGCGACGCATCCTGAACGGCGCAAGCTCCTCCTCATTCATGTGGTCGAACACTGTACCCGCATATTAGCATCCCTTCTCGTCCAGAGCCAATACGATGGCAACTTACTGTTGTATCCCAGCTCACGAGACGGTAAACCACGCCCATCCTCCTCCCGCTCGATACTCTCCTCGAGGCGCCTCAGCTGGAAGGCCATGATTGCGTCTAGCTGCTCCACACTCA
>Ga0115848_101107_pt1 | contig 11239 bp, 7 predicted proteins | sample InSIn3gowninarea_FD_83862 | JGI IMG/M metagenome (GOLD analysis project Ga0115848, IMG submission 83862) | reverse complement strand
GTTCTATAAAGGTCTCATGTCTCCTTAAGTCTGGGCCATTTGGTATTATGATCTGGCATTTTAAAAGACCTCATGGTATCCACAAAACTCTTAGGTTTATTACTTCAAGCTGGTGGAATTTCCCTTGTTGCATCAAATGCGATTCATGAGAAGATGAATTAGAAGGTTCACAGGAATGATATCTAGTGTTTTGATGGCATCTATAGTGACATTGCTTGTTTTATGCAACAAACTTAGCATATTGACTGTGGGCCTATGGTACCTCTATACCTTCAGGAATTTTCTCTACGCAAGTTCTATTGATGTATGCCCTCTCTAATAACTGCCTCTGTTTCTAGTATTTACTTTGCATAAGTTTTATTGATGTATGCCCTCTCTAATTACTACCTATGTTCCTAGTATTTACTTTGCATAAGTTCTGTTGATGTATGCCATCGCTAATTATTGCACGATTGTTTGATTTTTATATATATATATATATAGTGAAGAGAAGCTAGTTCTGCGATAGTTACTACACAAATATTTGGCATTCTTACATATATAATAAAGAGAAATACGTTTGGAACATACGACAATGACAATATATAAATTTGTATATTTAAATGCCTTTTATTTGTATAAGTTAGACTCGTCATCTGCTCGTATTCTAACAAGGTGTTGTCTCATCGCACAGTCATGACATATTTCTATAACATGTTGTTATGTGTAATTGTTTAACTCATCATTGAGCATGATATATTGTTACAAAAATGTGCAATCTTTGTTAACTCATCTAAACATGTTATCTGTAACTGTGTAACTCAGCGTTGGGCATGATATTTTTTTACAAAAATGTGCAGTCATTGTTAACTCATCATTAGGCATGATGTAATGTATAATTATTTAACTCGTTATTAAGCAAGATGTATTGTTACAAAAAATGTGTAGTCATTGTCAACTCATCACTGGGCATGACGTTTTGTTACAACAACTTTTGGTCATGTGTAACACATGTATGATGTATTGTGTTATCATTTATACTTGTTAACTCATTGCACATATTCACCTACTCTTGAAGTAATAAACCTAAGAGTTTTGTGGATACCATGAGGTCTTTTAAAATGCCAGATCATAATACCAAATGGCCCAGACTTAAGGAGACATGAGACCTTTATAGAACTTGCATCATGTCAATGTTCCCTAAGAGTAATACTATCGTAGAGTTTTGTGTGTTGTTTGACCATGATGTGTATAGCTATCCATTGAGTTGTGGAAGTACATTTAGGTTATGAATTAACAACATTGCCTAAATACACAACATTTTATTTTGCAAGTCACATCCATGACTACAAAATTATATCCATTAGTCCACCTCTTTCTACCATGCAAATTAGGAATAACGCACAACATTGCAATATTGTAACCATGCACAAACAGGGATGTTGTGAACAATCCAGACATATTTGATATCATAGTTAATAAGGCACTTCGCACTGTGTGACTTAGAATGGGCATTGGGATAAGGTTCATAATTATCCTCCTAACCACTGATAGACTTCCAATAACGCAACTATCACCCCTAGCTTGTGAAGTATGTCCCAATGACCAGACCAGGGATTCCATAGGTCTATCCCACCTCCACCATGAATAAAGGTATTCATTTGTAGACTTGTACAGGGGTTTCAAAGGTAAGCCTCGTCCACCCATTAACCAATGAGGGACTCCAAAGATGAAAGTCTTCATCGCCACTTAATTCAGGGATTCGAGAGGTTTTCCTCCACCCTGAGGTTGTTGTTATGGTAACTCCACCCTATGTTGGGAATCCAGACTGTACTAAATATGAGAATTCTAGTTAGGAAAGCTAGTTTAGGGCAGCCAGAGGCCTCTGCCCATTAGCCAATGAGGGACTCCAAAGATGAAAACCTCCACCCTCAGTCAACTCAAGGTCCTCAGAGATCTAAATAGTATCTTTTTTCAAGGGATCCACGTTCACTATGCATTGTTGTGAAATATGAAGGTTAACCCAAGTGTTCTCACTCTAACCTAGTTGTAAACTAACTAAGACTAACAGAGATTGCTATAAGGTTCTTACCCTCTACAAGGTGTGGTCAATCCAGTTGTAACATCACTGAAATGTTTTTCTAGCCATTCTCTAGTAAATAAGGGTATGAATGCCTCATAGCCAATTTACATAGGTGTATATAAAGCAGTATAAAACAATGTCAAGAATTAAGAACACAGTCATGGTATTAAGTTGTGTTATACACAAGCACGTGTCTCTACGAATTTAATTCTAAGAGTACATTGAATACGCCCTAGAGTCTACATATTAAATGGGTGTAGAAACAGTAATAGGTTTAACATAATAGACATCGAAGGTAAGTCTCAACAGTGTCTCAGTTACTAACCCCTAGTGTTGTTGCGACCCTAGATATTACGCAGGTTTACCCTGTTGTCTTTGTGGTGCAGAGCACGCAATCCCCCAATTCATGTGTTTTCCCTTCCCTGCAACAAAATTCCCTTGGTTTTGTTCCTCAAATTCTTATCCCTCTCATTCACTTGTTCTCTCTTTTCCTTGCTTTCTCCACCATTCTCTTCCTTCTTATTCCTTTTCTCCCATGCCATTTCCTGGTTTGAATTCTCTTCTTTTTCTACTATCTAAATGTTGCCTCTGGTTAGTTAGGGCCCATCCCCTCTAGACCAACCAAAGGTGTCCCCTTATCCCTATTGGCTCTGTCATTACTGATCAGTTTTGTAGCCCAATCAATTTCCTGCCATTTGGCCCCTTTTTCCATCCTTGCGAGCCATCTATAATCTTCCTAGGGCCTATTCTAGAACAAACAAAGTGTAATAAAAAAAATATCCTCCACCATGTGCCAATATACCTATGTGCATTTTTTTAAATGTTTGCATAGGGCCCACAATAGCCATATAAAGCTTACAATAATCATTTGCACATATTTTCTTGAAATGCTTTTACTTTTTGCATAAAATTTACAAAAGCTATATGCATGCCTATATATCTTTACGTTATTTTTAAACAACAACTACACATTTACCTCATGTTTAGACACATGAGATACATCCATATATCTTATATTTTATATTTTTTTCCCATTGATTACACAATTATGCATGACCATCAAAGGTTTACCCGCTAAATTGTTTAGAGTACTTACCCCATTGTAAGACGATAACAAATAACATAGATATATTTATTAACATGTATACAAAGATAACTAGGAAAGTATTTACAATGACCATACAAGTGCAAGGTGACCAGGACAACATTTACATTATATACATGAATGTACCATGACCGACACCATTAGCACAATATATACACACTTACAAGATGATTGGGGTCATTACATGTAGACACCAGATATAAGTGGAAACCCATAAAGGGAGAAAATCATGATTTTTGTTTTGTGATGTAAAGGCAAGCATCCACTATAAATTTTCCATGAAATTCTACAACTGCTTAGATGAATAATTTGAAACCGATTTCTTTCACCAAGACACATAATTTCTTAACACTTATAAGCAATAGAATTAAAAATATAGATAAAAACACAATCCCACAGTTACACTATTATTTTCTTGGGAAACCCAACTGTGAAAACCCTCTTCTTTGATGTAGAATTTTATTAATTAAGCAATTAAATCAATTACAAGGCAAATTGCTTAATTAAAAACACACTTGTTCTCTATTATACTAGCCTAAATCACCCTGCAATTATGTTGATCTAGCTCTTGCTTCCTTGCTCTTGACCTAGATCGAATTCAATGTGCACAGGTCTCAATTACCCTGCACGAATTCCTTTTGCACGGGTCTCCACTGCCTTGCCTCAATTCCTTGCTCACAAGTCCCCTATTCCATAATGTAGAGGGCCTCTTAATTCCTAGGTCGCAGCTCCTATTTCTTAGCTCAAGCTTCCTCCAAACACATACATTGTAGCTCCTCAAGACTACACACGCCACAAGCAAGGCCCTCTCTCACTAACTCGTGAGCTTGCAAATTTTCTCAAGACATCACTTTCAAGCCATTGGATTTCAAAGTTACTTGGTTTTTGGCCAACTTCGCTAAGAAAAGGTTTACTTACTTCCTCATCTACTCCTCCTTTATTTCACCAGTTTCCCTTCATTTCAAGTTCCTATTAATGCCTTGTTTCCTATTTCCCTCTATTTATACATGGAAAATTGATAGAGATGGGGTTGAAGTTGCAATAGCAGAAAAATAGAAGCTCCCTTCTTCTTAAGCAAGAGGATGACCTTAGTAGATATGGTCCTTGTTTCCTACACATCGCATGAAAAAACATAGGGGAAATGGGGGTCTTCACTCTCTCACTCATTTCCTAAAACATAGTCACGTCAAGGTAGTTGCATTGAGATTCACCATGAACACTTGACAAATTTGTGCGCCAACAAATAAAAAATCAAAAAATGAGTAATAATGAAATAGAACCTTCAACCCATAAAAAAATAATGCCAAAGGCTTCCCTAAACAAATTTATATGATGGCAATCAAATGAGCTTGTAGCTATTCAAATCATAATTATGAATATGTAGATTTTACATCAATTTTGTACTTTAGATGGTAACTAACAAGTAGCAAATCATCCACATCATGTGAAAACTATGATAAACACCAAACTATTTTGAAGAAAAGTGTTACTTAGAATTTGATGAATGGAACATGAAATAAAGATCCTTTGCTTCTAGGAAAATATTTTATTTTCTAGACTTGAAACATCTAAAAAATTAATCAAGAAATCTATAAGGAATGGAGGAGTTATGGAAGTTTTGATACCTAGCATGTAATGACGAGTTTAGTGTTCTTCCCATGATTGACAAATTTCCATCTTGTGTAAGCTACTAGGAGAATCCTGCTACAAGTGGTAGAAGAATTTACAAATGGCATTCTTAAGTTTTGGACAAGTTATGGGAACAGGGACAATCGTGACAATTTAAAACAAAGTGCATGTAAAACAATAGAAATGTAATAGAGAATAGATTTTGAACAAATTCCAAAAATTAATTTTGAATAGTAAAATTCGGTAGCAAAAAGTTGAAGGGTTATCATTGTTGAAAATGCAGCAAGAAAAACTAGTTTTGACTTTGCCTTGGTCAAACTAGATTAAAATTTGAATTTCTATTTCAGCAGAATACTTGGAGGTAGTTAATTGAGGTGACATGGCTCTTTCACTTAGTTAACTTAGTAAATTCGAGTTGGAGACACTTGAGTTCAGTTCTACATGATTGATTGCTAATTTGTGGCAATCTATTTCAGCTAATTTGAGTTATTGTCAGTTTAACTAGTTCTAATTGTCAGAAGAACTAGTGGAGGTCAAGTTGTGGATGTGTAACTTCAACCACGCTCAGTGATCAACCAGTTAACTGATCAATCAACCCAAAATAATTATTGCATGCAGAGAATTCAAGTTACCCAGTTGATATTGGAGTTCAAGGGCAATGTAATATTAGTTGTAAACTATTCCAAGTTGTACATGTGGTGCATGCAGTCAGAGGATTGACCTATGGTAATTGCGCAAGTCCTTGGTGTGAAATTCCTAAATAATAGGGGCAATTTCCTAAGGAAATAGGAACTTGGGAAGGCTTGAAATTGGCTAAGTGTTAGGCCAAGATCAGTCAGTCAGGTAGAGAGATAGTTTATACACTTGCAGAGTGTGCTCAGGCTTGAGCAGGCATTGTATTTCTTCTCTATTCTTTGATTAATGCAATACATATAGTAAGGATTTTTGAGTAGTTTCTTTCCCCTAGATAAATCTTTGTGTATGTGTGATGTTTCCTTTTGCATGTCAATGGTTCTTGTTTTAGATGGTGAATTAACTTCCGCGGATCAGTAGAGCAGCTTCAAGTCTTATGATTTAGTAAATTTCATGAGCAGTTTTGAATCTACACGCAATTTCTACAAGGACTCCCTTAAAACATAGTTTCAACATAATTAAAATTGCATCCTAGAAACATTACATTCATATACTTTAACTCTTTCCATATATTTATGTTTTGAAATGCATAATATATAAGTTTCTGAACTTTAATTATAAATCATATGTATCATTCTCCTAACACGTGGTGAGAAAAGATAAGTATCCATGATATTGTCATGTGACTCATGACCTTAACTTGCGAGAGTTTATATTAACCCCTCTTTCAATCTCTCAATTAAAAACCAAACAGCGATAAAATTGTATATAACTTTCACAAAAATGTTATTTAATTTTGTCTTTGTGTGTGTGAATTGAGTTTATCTTGTTAACTTCCTCACCCAAGTTCAATTCTTGCGAATGACATGATGGGTTTTATCCTAATGGCTTTGAACATTGTTGTTGAGTTTGAATAGTCCCTCCAGAACTAAAATGTGTATATTCTTTATGTGTATGTGTGTGAGTGAGTTATTTCATTAAAATTACACTCATTCCATAATAATATTTATAAACTATAATTTTAAAACATTTAAAATGATATTAGTCATGTTAGTAATTCGACCACCTCATATGACTTTCAATGAAAACATATTGGCCATTTCTAACCAAGATGACGTGCCATGTCCTTTTCTTCTATGGTTTCTCTGGATATGCCTTCCTTGTCACCATTTATTGATGCATCATTCTCCACGAAATATTTTGTTTTCACGCTTGACCATATTTTTGTTGATTAACTTCATGGAAATTCTATAGCTAAAATTAGAATGACATAACATTCTTGAAATGTTGCTATGAATTTTATTCATGTGAATGATGAGTTAGATATTATAATCAACTTTGAATGATGATGAGGCTACTTTGTATACTAATGAAATGTTGGTTGCACTTATCTTTGTGATCATAAGACCAATGTCTAGGTGGTGGAGTCTACCCATCCATAAATACATTAGTTTTCTTTTATTGCAACACAATGTACATTATTCCCTCATATCCTTGTATTTAAAGCTTTTAGTTTGATGAATCTTCAAATGCAATGGCATGGTAGTGATATTGGTAACTAGTGGTATGTTGACAATAATAATAGATTATTAATGTTTATGCAAGGAAAAAATTTATTGGGCAACTACTGCTACTAAAGTCTACATAAGGCGATTCCCTATAGAAATCCCTGGTTGAGGAAAATTCATAACTTCTCCATGATCAGCTCAGAGTTCAAGGGCCACCAAATCAATTATCACAAGGGCAGCCAAGCAAGTCAAGTAGGACTGCTGTTAACTACAAGTTTTGGGCAGCCGAGTCCCTAAAGTTTAGGAGGACTGTTGGGTTCTTCAATTTGTATAAATAAGAAGGCTTAGGGCCTCATTTTGGTTAGCCAGTAGTTAGTCACTTTATAGTCATTTTGTAGTTCGATTTTTAGGCAGTAGATTAGCTTTGCTTTCAGTACATTTTCGAGTTCTCCTTGTGGACAGTTTTTGGAATGTAACATTTCTTGCTCAATAAAGATGAATACAGCTTTGCACCAACTCTAAATCTCTCTTAGGAGGTTGTAGCTCTTGGGGTTGGGCCCATCTCAAGCACCCAGTACCTCCTTTGTTTACTTTCATGTGTCTTTGCTGCATTCTTAGAATAAAATCTGCTATTTAGATTTACATATTGTTTCGTTATTTAGGTTGTTTTTGATGAGTAAAATAGATTTTCATGCTCAGATTTAGTTGATAGGTTGTTAACATAAAAATCTTCAAGAAAAGGGCCAACAAACATCTGTGGTTTCACCTCTCCCTCAGTGGGATCAGGAGTTGCGACTAGGATGACTTTGCTGCCCACAAAAACACTGATTTTGCTTTGCCATGCAATCACTAGTGTTTGATTTTCATGTGTAGAAGTTGGTTACCAGTTCAGACTTTCGTTTTCTTAGTTGCATGAGTTAAAATACATGGTTTCGTTGCAGGTCACACTTCTGTTCATTCTCTTTACTGACAACTAGCAAATTAGGTCAATGTAACTAGGTCTTTGAATTTACAAGTCTTTGTTGGTTTAGATTGGAAAAACGACTTGCAGAGCACCTGTACCACTCCTTCACCTGCTTATTCTCCATCATAACCATCCACTCCACCCTCTACTTAGAATCCTTACCTCACGTTTGCCACATTTGCTCACATAACCCTAATTTTTGTGCAACATTGCTTCACTCTCCCTTGAACAAATTGAACCATCCTCGCCATTCCTTAGCTCCATCCACCAAGTCTTGTACCTCCTCACACCCTTATCTCACCTCCATACCCATTCCTCCATCTTTTTCCCTCCATCCATGCTCCAAAATCCCATTTCTGAACATCCTGTAGAAAAATTACAGAACATCCTGTAGAAATTCCTGAACATCTTGTAGAACCCCTGCAGACTTCCTGTAGAAGCTCACGAATGAGGTTTCTTGATAGCCAAACTCTGTGAAACTCTCTGGAAGGGTGCTATGGACCCCTTAGGCCCTCTCTGAACCTTCCCGACCTCCTCCAAGAATTTCCTCTCGCCAATCCACCTCTGCATAGTAAAAAACAGTTAAAAGCACATGCATAATAATTCTAACAACTTATTCAAAAATACAAAAAGATGTTTTTTTCAGATAGTGATAACTTAGACACATGCATTTTACCTTCCTAGAAGTCAATGGCATTCCTTTCAGTAGCTTGCATCCTCTTCCTTGCATCAGTAGGACTAGTTGGTAGAATTAGGGTTTGCTAGGGTTTGCATTTCTTTTTGGCTTTCAGTTTCTTTCCGCAAGTAGATTAGCTTCCTTTGAGTTAGCTTTCATCCATCAGTTAAAAAGCTTCTTCTAAGAGCTCATAGAAGTTGGCTTAAGCCCCTAGCGAACTTGTGCCAGCTGACCAAGTGACAGCTGCGGCAAGAGCTAGTACTTGTGCATACAACACCGTCGCTTCCAAGTTTGTTACGAACTACCGGGTTGATAAAATTAAAGAAGGGAGTCTCAGGAGTTGCAGCATTATTACTGCAATACTGGAGCCCACCACACAAAGACTTGACTGCAGTCTCATAGGATTTCACTGGGTTGTTTTCACATGGAATTGATAGGGGTGGAGGCAATTTCTCCAAAAGTTTTGGGGAGTGTGAATAGGGGGTTGGACTCATCACTTCCTATAGGAGAATTTTGACTCAATTTTTCTATGTTGGTATTATGTTCATGGTTTTATTTGATTAACCACAGAAGCTTTATGGGTGCACATGTTAGTTGAAGGCACAAAGTGGGGACCTTTTGCTTTTAATATCTTTAGAAAACACTCATCCTCTTCCCATGAACAAGATATCAAGGATCTCCAAGATGAAATAATGCAAATGTAACTCAAGCACAACCAACCAGTTGTTTCAATTACCTCCAATATGGACATCTTAATTGCTAAAAAAAATGAATCTTCAAAAAGTGAAAGACGAGATTAATAGCTCAAGACTACAAATTGAAGAGCTACAACATGCTATTATTGTGGGTAATTATTCCTTTACTTTTGTGTTTGACTCTGTTAATGTTGTTGGGTTTTTCCTTACATACCTAAAACTATATTGATTTAGGTTATGGAGCAAGTTATCTCTCAAGAGGAGGGAAAGTCTTCTATTTAATATATTGATTGTATGGAAGTTTTGATCTGTTTGATTTTATGTGTCTTTTAATGAATATACACTACTCACATCTACAGGTCTTTTTTGTTTTGAGGTTATGTCAGTATTCCCGACATTATGAATGGTAGGTCGTTAGAGGAACTCTATCCAAATCATGTATCACTAATGTAACCCTACATCCCCATGCACATATTTTATCAATACAATATTTCTAGTTATGGTTCACAAACACACACACATAACTCTAATGTCAATTTGTTTAGAGCATGCAATATAGAGATTACGAATTTTCCTCAACTAGGGATCTCCATAGGGAATCACCTTGTGTAGACTTGTAGTAGCAAAAAGCACCCAACAATATTGTTCCCTACATAAGCATTAATAATCTACTATTATTGTCAACATATCATGAGTTACCATTATCACTACCACATCATTGTGTTTGAAGAGTCATCATAAAACAAAAATCTTTAAATATGAGGATAAAGGAATAATTCACATTGTGTTATAATAAAAAAATACATAATAACTAATCACTAAAAGCTAATTGGATGTAATACGTTGCTAGGTAGGGATCAACAAAAATAAGAGTTACAACATAATTCAATCATTGCTTTCTTTAAAGAATATCGAATATTGATTTTGTGAAGTTATATAAGAAGATGTATATACAATTGCAATGTGGAGACCTGACTGCATCTCACAAGTTTCACTGGGTTGTTGTCATGGGGAATTAATATGGGTGGAAGCAATTTCCCCAATTTTTTGGGGGATTGTGAGTTAGGGTTTCGACTCATCACTTCCTCAAGGGGAACTTTGAATCTATTGTTATATTTTGGTACTTTGCTTTTGGTTTTAGCTGACTGGTTAGGGAAATCTCTCACGGTGCACCCGTGTGTTAAAGACACAAGGTGGAGACCTTCTACTTCAGCATCTTTAGAAAACACTTAGGAAATGATATCAAGGATCCTTAGGATGAAATGATGCAAATGCATCTCAAGCACACCAACTAGTTATTGTAGTTACCTCCACTATGGACTACATTAATAGTGTGAAAGATAACATTAATAGCGTGAGACTACAAATTGAAGCGTTGCAATATGCTACTATTGTGGGTAATCATTCCTCTGTTTTTGTAGTTGACTCTGTTAATGTTGTTGGGTTTTTTCTTCCATATCTAAATGTCTTGACTCTTATTATGGAGCAAGTTACCTCCCAAGAGGAAGGAAAGTCTTCAATTTAATGTATTCATTATATGGGAGTTTTGATCGGCCTAATTTTAGGAGTCTTTTGTTGACTATACACTACTTGGATCTATATTGTAGTCTTTTTGGTTTTAAAACTATGTTAGTATTACTCGCACTATGAAAAATAGGTAGCTAATAGGCACTCTAGCCAAATATTTTTACCTCTAATGCAACGTTGTGCCCCCCATATATGGATTTTATCAATATAATATTTCTAGTTATGGTTTGTGTGCGAGTGTGTGCGCGCGGGCATGCGTGCATGCACGCGTGTGTGTGACTTTTATGTTGATTTGTGTAGAGCATGTTGTATAGAGAAGTTATGAATTTTCCTCAACCAGGGATTTCTATAGGGAATCGCCTTATGTAGACTTTAGTAGCAGTAGTTGCCCAATAAATTTTTTCCTTGCATAAACATTAATAATCTATTATTATTGTCAA
>Ga0115848_101105_pt1 | contig 11252 bp, 12 predicted proteins | sample InSIn3gowninarea_FD_83862 | JGI IMG/M metagenome (GOLD analysis project Ga0115848, IMG submission 83862) | reverse complement strand
CATCGTTGCGTCGCATTTCGTTCATCGGTAGAAAAATTATAGGGCTTTGTCCAAAGATTAATTAAAGTAGCATAAAAGTTTAAGCAAGAGTAAATAGTAAGATATAATGTCTTTCAGATGTCAGGTTTGTATATACCTCTTCATTGGAGACGGCATTACGAATCATCGTTGGCTTATCTTCCACGAGTCCAGTTGAATGACCATACGTAACTCCATCAGCAAGCAGTTCCGTTATCGCTGCACTGTCCTTTGTTTGAAAAACAGCCTTATTTAAAGCTTCTACTCTTGCCCAGATTTCTGATTCACTAGCAGATTGGCTAAAAGCGCAGGTAGCAAAAAAACAAGAAAGTAATACGGCAAAAATCTTTTTCATGATTCTTTTAATTATTCATTGTTATGGAAGCACGGTTGCGGCACTCTTCGATAATTGCATCTACTTTTTCGGGTGTCAGGTTTTCGCGGAAGTGCTTTCCTAACTGCATCATCGGGGCGTAACCACAAGCGCCCAAGCATTCAACAGTTTTTAACGTAAACAAACCGTCAGGGGTAGTTTCACCGACACTAATTCCGAGCTTTGTTTTTATGTAATTAATGATGTCGTCACTTCCTCTAAGCATGCAAGGACCTGTTTGGCAAACCTCGAAAAGAAACTTACCAACAGGTTTCATATTGTACATACTATAAAAAGTAGCAACTTCATAAACTTCGATAGGCGTGATTGCAAGCAAAGAAGCTACATAATCCATTACAGGGACGTCTAGCCATCCTCCAAACTCTTCCTGTGCTAAATGAAGAACAGGAAGCAATGCACTTTTTTGTTTTCCCTGCGGGTAACGTGCAATGATCTCCTGCACTTTTGATAAACTTTGTTCTGAAAACTGTAACGACATTATATCTTACTATTTACTCTTGCTTAAACTTTTATGCTACTTTAATTAATCTTTGGACAAAGCCCTATAATTTTTCTACCGATGAACGAAATGCGACGCAACGATGCTCTATCAAGGAACTACAGCCAGTACCAAAAAACTACCCATCCATTTCGCCGGCAATCAAATTAAGCGAGCTCATGCAAATAATCGCGTCACTTAACATACTGCCTTTTATTAACTCCGTATATGCCTGGTAATAAATGAAACATGGCCTGCGGAAGTGTAGACGATACGGGGTGCGTCCTCCATCGCTTATCAGGTAAAAACCAAGCTCTCCATTGCCACCCTCAACGCTATGATATACTTCACCAACGGGAATGTCTGTCTCGCCCATTATTATCTTAAAATGGTAGATCAGCGCTTCCATCTTAGTATACACATCTTTCTTCTCGGGCAGATAATATTCAGGAGCGTCGGCATGAAACACCTCAGCGTCCTTGCCTTTAAAGTCCTGTACTTTTTGGTAGGCCTGGCGGATAATGTTCAGCGATTGCCACATCTCTTCGTTACGAACAAGGAAACGATCATATACGTCACCCGTTTTTCCTACCGGAACTTCGAACTCCAGATCCTCATAGCTGCTGTAAGGAGAGTGAACACGAACGTCGTAATCAACACCTGCAGCACGAAGATTTGGACCGGTAAAGCCATAATTTAAGGCTCTGTCAGCCGCAATTCCGCCAACGCCTTGAGTGCGTTCCATGAAAATCCGGTTGCGATTGAACAGGTTTTCGAACTCCTTCAGCACCTTGGGATATTCATTCAAAAACTTCTCAAGCTTTCTAAAAGCGATATCATTAAAGTTTCTTTCGAAACCGCCAATACGTCCTATATTCGTAGTCAGTCTCGAGCCGCAAACCTCTTCCCAGATTTCATAGATCAATTCGCGGTACTGCATAACGTATAAAAAACCGGTGAAAGCACCAGTATCAACGCCAACAACCGAGTTACAAATGAGGTGGTCGGCAATACGCGCCAGCTCCATTATTATAATGCGAAGATAATCGACCCGTTTTGGAGTGGTAATACCTAAAAGCTTTTCGCACGTCATGTGCCAGCCCATATTATTGATCGGGCTGCTGCAATAGTTCAACCTGTCGGTTAAGGGAGTGATCTGGTATAAAGGTCGTCTCTCTGCTATTTTTTCAAAAGCCCGGTGTATGTAACCGACCGTTTGTTCTGCATCCACTATTCTTTCACCGTCAACTTCCAGTATATTTTGAAACACACCATGCGTGGCGGGGTGCGTTGGTCCCAGGTTCAGCGTGGTAGTCGTCTTTTCAATACTTCCCGTAGGAAGATTCCTATGATGTTCTACAAGAGACATTCTTTATTTTTTTTTGTAGTCAGCTTTTGTAATTCTATTCAACCTCGTTGCGTCGCACACTTGTACTGCCGACTTACAACTCAAATTGTTCCAAGAAACTTTTCATTCTCATCCTCATCAAAAATTGCCTGCAAGGGAATTTCAAGTCCTTCTAAAACCTTGCATCTTATCGTCCCATGCTGCACCTTTTCACTTAATAAAAACACGTCTCCTTCTAAAACGTATTGTTCGACTGCTTTCTTATCCGCGTCCACTAACCAGTATTCCTTAACTCCATTCAGAGCATAATCAACAAACTTCACTCCCCTGTCTCGTTTTTCAGTGCTGGTGCTCAAAACTTCTACAACAAAATCAGGAACCGGAAAAAACATTGTATCAGGGCCAAAAGTGTCTGACACCTCCTTTCTGAAAAAACAAATATCAGGTTCAAAATCATTGCGTCTTAATTTAACAAGTGACTTCTCGCCTGTTACGACACCAACTTTATTTCTCCGGACATACCGGGTTAGCATATAATTAAGATTATTAACTATAAGAGTGTGCTTGTATTTGGCAGGCGACGAACAAACTACTTCTCCATTAACGAACTCAGCCTTTTCATCATCTCGCACATTCTCGTAAAAAGCATTTCGCTTTGCTTCTTCCAGAAGCAAATATTGCTGCAACTCATTTACGTAGTCGGGCAATTTTGGGGAGTCTAATATTTCTTTCAAAACATTATCCATATACAACTACTGCCATGTGTGATCTTTATCCGCTTCGCTTATAGTAGCTGGAGAATCGCCGGCTCTTTTGTCGCCAAAATCCAAATCTCCACCCCTTCCAAACATCTCATCGTCTTTGTCAATTCTCGACTGATCTTCCAACGGAAATTCCTTCCTCATCGGAAAGTAATCCATTTCGTCAACATTCAATATTCTTTTCAGGTTGGGATGACCAAGGAAATTAACACCGTAAAAATCGTAAGTCTCTCTTTCCATCCAATTTGCAGCTTCATATAAGGTCGTAGCAGTAAAAACGTCAGGCTGGTTAACTGGAATGTATACTTTAAACCTTATGCGAACATTATCTACAAGGTTATGTAAATGATAAACTACGGCAAGTTCCTCACCTGCCCGTTCAGGATAATGAACCGCACAAAGGTCGGTAAGAAACTGAAAACCGAGCTCCTCATCGTCATACAGGAATTGCATCACCTTCAGGTTCATCTCAGCCGGAGCCGAAAAGGTAAGCATTCCATAGGCCTCTTCGAAGCCTGCCAGTGCATCTCCAAATTTTTCCTGTAAACGTTGTATGATCCGTTCGTTGGTTAAGGGCATTTATATAATTTGAAAATCGGTTAATTCTAAAAATGAGGCGACGGGCCTTGTGATCATTTCATCTTCAAACTACAGAATTTGGTATTTTATTGTATTCCATAGCTTTCCATCAACAGTTTATACTGATCTCCATTCCTACGACGCAAGCTTTCGTTATGAACCAAATCCTGTATACGCATCACGCCGTCGATAATAGCCTCGGGACGGGGAGGGCAACCAGGAACATAAACATCAACGGGCACTACCTGGTCAATTCCCTGCAAAACACTGTACGAGTCGAAAATACCCCCTGAGCAAGCACAGGCGCCTACGGCCATTACCCACCGTGGTTCTGCCATTTGCAGGTACACTTGTTTTACTATGGGAGCCATTTTTTTTGCTATCGTTCCCATGACCATTAACAGGTCGCACTGTCGTGGAGAAAAACCGAGCCTTTCACTACCAAATCGTGACAGATCGTAGTGGGAACCCATTGTTGCCATAAACTCAATTCCGCAACAACTTGTTGCAAAAGGTAGAGGCCAAATTGAGTTTTTACGGGCCAACCCTATTATCTTTTCGAAAGAGGTGGCCATAAAACCTTCACCCATGTAACTTTCAGGAGCCTCTAACTCCTTAACCTGTGTATGAAACCTAACCGGACGAGCCATAATTTTTCTGATTTAAATCCTCCTCAAAATAACCAAAAACACATGTTTATAATCTTATTAAAAGCCTAAAAGCCATGAGGCAACAAAGATTGCCGCAAAAGTAGTACAAGTGCATGAATTTAAAGTAAATCATTCAACAGATTTAACGGCTCATAATAATTTACCATTGCTTGTTGCCGGCCATTTTGAAAGAGCTGAATAATGGTTCTTACATGCAAAAAAAGTTCCACCTCAAATTGATGATGGTAAGCAAAAAAAGCATTGAAAGTTGAGTTTACGAGATGGCTTTTGAAACTGAATGCGAGAAAAGCAGAAGCTGAATGCCTTCGCCTTCATTTGGCGAGTAAAGAAACGAACGTACAAGGGAGTGACACAACGATGCTTAATATTTATTCTATTGCTTGCTCAACAATAAAAAACATTAAGCGATAAAAATAGCAACAAAAAGAAGGTCAAAAGGGTTTGCGCCTTGCCTGCTGCTAGTATTTAAGCGTAAATCAATCCTCCCACTGTAATGCACCTTTTTTGATAATATAGAAAAAACCGGCAAGAAAAAAACCGACAAACATAGCAACTGCACCAAAACCCGCCCAGCCTAGTTCGCGGAAGTTAACGGCGTAAGGATAGAAAAATATGACTTCGACATCGAACAACACGAAGAGGATCGCGACAAGAAAATATTTTACCGCCATTGGCTGGCGTGCGTTTCCGACAGCTTCAATTCCACTTTCAAAATTTTGCAACTTATCCGCAGTGCTACGTTTAGGACCCATAAAATGGGTGGCACCCATCATAACAGCAATAAAGCCAATAGCGAAAAGTAACTGAATACCAATGGGAAAATAATTTGCTGAAGAACTTACTTCGTTAATAGCTGCATCTAAAAAGTACATGTATTGAATTTTCGGTGTAAAAATAAGAAGACTGTTTAAATTAATTAAAATAAAAACTCCCCGTTGAATAACGGGGAGTTTAACTATAATTATATAAACTTACTTGGTTTTTCGCGGAGCGGTACTCTTTTTAGGTGTTCCACCATCGCCTGCACTTTTTCCGTTTACTGCTTTTTCCAAAACAGGTTTTGCCTGCACGCCAAAAGTGTCGTTTGGATCGATTACAAGAATTTGATTGATTGCATCGAGTGCCTTCGGATAATCTTTCAATTTATCCGCTGCAACTGAAGCAATATAATAATACTGGTACTTTATTTTAGTTGCATTTTTAACCGAGTCCTGGCCTTTCAGATAAGTGATGTACTGCTGAACCTCATCGAACGCAGTCCCTTTAGTTGAATCCGGGTCGGCAGCCTTAGCCGCACGCGTTAACAGCACAAAGCCATATTCCTGGGTAGGATATTTTTGAATATACAATCTACTCATACTATCGCCTAATGGAAGATTACCTGCACTGATAGCTGCATCAGCAATATTATACAGGTCTAAGTTAGAAGGATTTGGATTCGTTTGAAAGCTTTTTTGTAACCACTCAAGTCTTTCGGGGTTTTTGCCTTGTTTTTTATACAATGCGGCAATAGTATCCATATATTGAAACCTTGTAGCCCTTGCTGTGTCAAGATCCAGCGCTTTTTTCAGGTAATTAATTGCTGTTTCCTCTCCACCGGGGAACTTTTTAAGAACAGAAGCTCCGAAAAGATAATCTGAACCAATATTTTTGGAAGCTGCTGCTCTTTCGGGCGTAATAGCAGACAAGTATGATTCAATATTTGTGCGAGCCTGAACTGAGTCTCCTAAACGGTCGTAGTTGTATGCATACAACACTTTCAACCTTGGATAGTTTGCACAAGCGCCGGCAGCCATCGCTTTTGCTCTATCTAAAGACTCCTGGTATTTTCCGGAACGAAACAGGTAGTCAGCATAAAAGTAGTCGGTGTTGCAATCCTTATCAGAGTTTGCAACATACTTATCGAGGTATTCTCTTGCCTTATTCACATCCCTGTTTGAGTAATAATCATACAATTCAGAATAAGCAGGAGCATAAAGCGGATCTCCCGTTACAGCATCGTTATAATACTGCAAGTACTTTTCTGTATTTCCCTGGCTTTGGAAGATCTTTCCCAACCTGAATTTTGCTTTTGCATTATTTGGGTCAGCTTTTATAGCATTGGTATAAGCTTCATAGGCATTACCACCCTGGTCAGGTCCCATTTTAAGGTAATTCATACCAAGGTTTACAAAGATGTCAGCGTTAGTAGGATCAAGTTCTGCTGCTCTTTTCAGTTTTTCAACAGCATATGCAGGATCCCCCACATTTGCAGGACCGTCCGCATTTGCTCTTCCAATCGCATTAAGAATAATAGGATCTTCTTTTTTCTTTTTTGTGCTTGCAGTGATTGCAGCTTCAAAACGCTGACGGGCAGCGTCCTTCTTACCCTCTAACGTTTCTACGTGGCCCATTCCTACCCAAATCAGAGGGTCGTTAACACCGCTATTTAATGCGTTCTGATATACTTGCCTGGCCCCGCCAATACTATCCATTGCTAAGTAAGTTTGGCCTAACCAGTAAATTGCTTCTGCATTTTTGGCGTTAGCTGCTACAGCTTTTTCCAAAGTTTGCCTAGCACTTGTTGTTTTTCCGTAGTACAAGGCTTTACGGCCTTCCTCAGCAGTTTGGGCCTTTAATAGTGTACCGGTAAACAAAAATGCTAAAAGCAAGGTCGCTAGTTTCTTCATTTGTCTTAGTTTTTGATGTTGTTTGTTATTCAGTTTCTTTAATGTTTGTAGTTCTTCGGTTAAAACCCATTCTTGTAGGAACAAGTAAAGCCCTCCTAAATATTAATTGTCCCCGTTCAGTTGTGATAAATTGTACAAACCGGGAACCGAGCCCGGCATAATTTTCTTTCAGCACGTAATACAATCCGCGTACCAAAGGATATTGTTTAAATGTTATTGTTTGCTGTGACGGTTTGGCGAATACATCCTTGTCACAATTCTGACACTCAATCAACCCCATTTTTACTTTTGTCAGTGCCTGTTCCTGCTCTTTGCTTTGAGGATTGGTCATCCAGCTAATGCCAACAAAGCCAACAGCACCTGGGGTAGCTGCAATATAATTAATAAGGTCTTCACTGTTTTTAGCCCCGGTAATATTTTTGCCGAACGGAGCACCCTTTAATACAGAGTCTCTTAAGTAGCGTACTGTACTAGTCGCACTGTTTCCATCAATAGCAATACTTAAATTCTTACTTCCCTTGCCTGCTAAAAGTTGCCGGAGCTCATCTACCGTAAAAACCGAATCCCGGCTATTTACATTTACAATAACTGCAACAGCGTCTTCAGCCAATTGACCAAATTCCGGCTTATATTCAATTTTCGAATTAAAATACTTTGTCTCGTCCGGGCTTAGTTCTCTTGAAATAATAACGAGTTTAGTACTATCCTTTTCAAGGTCTCTGATACAATCAGCCTCCGGTTTGTATTCTGCAATTACCCTGGTGTCGGGATAAGAGGATTCAAAAACCTTTACCTGCTCGGTAATGACCGGTTGAAAACTTTCGTCTACACTAATTCTTAAAGTCTTATTATTTATTGAATCTGCTCCGTTTTTTGTTGCTGAGTCATTTTTGCATGCAGCAAATAATAAACTTATTCCCGATACTAATACTATCCATTTCTTCATGTCTAAAAATAATCTTTCTTGTATCCCCGGTAAATCCTCCAAAAACCGTATACTGCGCATAACCCCCCAAAAATAAACCTGAACGTTTTGTCAAAATTCTCCATTTCAAATCCAAATCTCTCAGCAAAGAAAAGAAAAGTTGCACCCGCCAGGTATAATACACCCATTGTATAGTCAAGCAATGAGCGCATAGTGCTGTAACTTTTGGTCCTTTTCTCTCTCAACCCGTTATCCATTTTCCTTTGGTTTAAAACTTTGGCAATATAATTCCTTTTGATTAATAATTGTTTCATGAACACTTACTGCTCAATGATTTGTGTGAAATACTGCAAATGATACTGTTTTTATTTTTTCTTTCCGCTCAAAAATGTGGCCAATTTTACCTACACTGACCAAAGAGTGTCTTCCGGTTATAAATTCTATTATGGCTTTTCAAAAATTGCGGGCAAGTCTGTAGATTAAAATAGTGGTATTTATTCTCCCTTTCCACTATTTTCCGGCAATTACCGCGCCATCTTCCTGCTCGCTTTTTAATTGAAAAAAAATATTTATCTCCCAAAAAATTTGCTGATATCAAAACAATTCCTGCTTCTGTTTGAGATGCAAAGCCGCACGAAATCCATAAAGCTTACGAAGAACAGTCTTATTTAACAATTAAAAAAACGGATGCTTGTTAAAAATGAGAATTGGCTGGAATGCGAAAGAGATTTTGGGAGACAGGGATTTGAATACATATTAAACATCGTTGCGTCGCATTTCGTTCATCTCCAGCGTCGCCGTGCAACTTTTAACAAAGCGAGTAATTTCTTTTGAAGCCCATAATTGCAGTTAAATGCTTATGTCGACTTTTTGTCCTTCAAAGTTTTTTTTTAAAACCGTCATCACCTTTTGCCTTGCATATTTTTGCGACCATCAACCATTCTTCGCTTCCGTTATCTTTGCGGCCTGACGGTTTTAGTAGGTGCACCTGAAATATTTGCAGAAGGCCGCGAACTGAAGGCATCTTAAGGGATAAAGTTACAAGGGCTGGCTTAAACCGGACAATCGATGTGGCGGCAACGCACGGGCACCTTGTACAAAAATGTGCACCACTAAAAGCAGGCAATTAATATTTGTAAAGTATCTAAATTTTTTAAAACCCTTTTCAGGGCTCAGAACATGAAACCTACGTTACCACAAGGCACAAGAGATTTTTCAGCAGAAGTTGTTCGTAAACGCAATTATATATTTAATACGATAAGAAGCACGTTTGAAGTGTATGGGTTTCAACCCCTTGAAACACCAGCAATGGAAAACCTTGACACATTAATGGGTAAATATGGCGAAGAAGGCGATAAACTGATCTTTAAAATACTAAATAACGGTCTCGACAATCCCGTGAAACATGTACAGGCAAAAGAAGACTTTGAAAAGATACTGGAAGGCAAAAATATAAAAGGACTAACTGAAAGAGCATTACGATATGATCTCACCATTCCTTTTGCACGGTACGTAGCGATGAACTTTGGCCAGTTAACCCTACCATTCAGCGATTTCGGAGGCGCCACTGCATTTTTGTAATTTTTAGGATTAGTTAATCACCTCGTGGGAATAAAGGCGCGAGGTAAACAACGAGATGTACGAAATTTGTTGAAGAGGTTGCTGCAACAAGACAATCGGAACCAGTGGGTTCCATAAAAACCGTATGGAAAAGCGAGGCGAAGTTTTTTTTGAGACAGGCTGAAGTTTAAGAATGGGGCAGTCGTTGCGTCGCACTCTTGTACTTTTGTTTCCTTATTCAGCAATAAAGCGCCGACCGATATATTGCTTCTAAGCCTGCATCAGAGTTAAAATAAAAAAGGCCTGGAATTCCCGAGGCCTTTTTCAAAAGTATTCACACATATTTAGTCATCATAATCCCTGTCCCTTCTGTCATAATCGCGATCTCTTCTTTCATTATGTTTATCGTTATTATAATATTTCGGCTTTTTACGGTGTCCATAACTATAATCTCTTGCTGATCTTGATCCGTATATTTTTTTCGCTTGTCCCGGGGGAAGATTTCGGGTATTCCCAATTACTCGGCCATTTCTGTCTATAATTCTTCCGTCTTTAAGAATAACGACCTGTTCATTACGTCCTCCGGTAGAAGGATAGGGTGTTGAGCCGGGATAAGAGTTTGAGCTACAACTGATAAGAACAGTCGTAGCTGCAATTAATAGTAATAGAAGGGGGCGTTTCATAACATTTTTTCCGAACAAAAAACGAATATGGTGCCAGAAGAGAATTTTCTGAAACCGGATATGTTAAAAGAAGGAAAGTGATGGAAATGTTGCGTGTTATAACAGAACTTTAAAGGATCAATTGACTTTCAGTTGGTATTTCAAACGATCCTAAAAACCGTAATTCTGCAATTCACTTTGACCTGTTGTTTTTTGCTCTCCTTTATTTAAGTCTTTTACAATGCAGGTTCCTTCCTGTAACTCTTTACTGCCTATTATTACAGCATAAGGAATTCGCTTTTTATCTGCATATTTGAATTGCTTATCAAACTTCGCGTTTTCGTGAAAAATTTCTGAAGCGATTCCTTTGTCTCTTAATTGCTGCATTAGCGAAAATGCAGTTTTACTTTCCGCTTCTCCAAGATTAAAGAATAAAACTTTCGTTCCGGTTTCTACCGTTGCGGGAAAAAGTTTTAGTTCTTCCATTACATCGTAAATCCTGTCGACTCCAAAGCTAATTCCTACCCCGGGAACATTTGGTACTCCGAATAAGCCGGTAAGGTCGTCGTACCTGCCGCCGCCGCCAATGCTTCCCATTTGAACGCCTTTTGCTTTTATTTCGAAGATGATGCCGGTGTAGTAATTTAGGCCACGGGCAAGGGTGAAATCAGTTGACAGTTGATTGATGACAGATGACGGGAGAAAGCTGAGCAGAAATTCTACTTCTTCAATTCCCTTTTTGCCGGTTTCCAGTGCTCCAATCAACTCTTTTAATGCTGCCAGCTTTTCTTCATTATTGCCCGAGATTGAAAGGTAGTTTTCAATTGTAGTTATTTGCCCGACGCCTAAACCCCGTTGAGAAAGTTCTTCTTTCACTTTCTCCATTCCAATCTTGTCTAACTTATCTATTGCAACGGTTATATCCATCATCTTATCAGCGCCTCCACATAATTCTGCTAAAGCAGCTAATATTTTACGGCTGTTAATTCTTATCTCTACATCAATTCCCAGCTTTTTAAATACAGTGCTATAGATGCTGGTGAGTTCAGCTTCGTTCAGTAAACTATTGCTGCCTACAACATCTGCATCGCATTGGTAAAATTCCCGGTACCTCCCTTTTTGTGGCCGGTCTGCCCTCCACACGGGTTGAATTTGGTATCGCTTGAATGGTAGGGTTAACTGGCCAA
>Ga0115848_101098_pt1 | contig 11275 bp, 11 predicted proteins | sample InSIn3gowninarea_FD_83862 | JGI IMG/M metagenome (GOLD analysis project Ga0115848, IMG submission 83862) | reverse complement strand
TTCATCACATGAATGAATTTAAGCACATCTATCATGGACCACATTTACATAAAGAAGATCACCATGACAGGGGGAGTAACATACTTATGAAGAACTACTATTAATGAAGAAAAGAAGCAACTTGACAAGGGAAGTACTTGGGCACCTCATTTTCCATTGATGTCAAAGGGGGAGAGAATGTTGGAAGGGAAATAATATTGCCATCAATCACAAAGGATGAGATTGTTAATCAAGGTTGTCATTGATGTCAATATGGCATTGACAAGATGTCAATATTCTTAAGATGCTTAGTCCCAAATGATGATGTCAGGACTCTTGTTTGACAAGGATAACATCAATGAATGTGTTAAGCCACGAAGATGTCAAACCATTAATCAAGAAGACCTAAGGAGCCCTTGAACCAACTATAATGTTGCATGTGCCTTGATGATCTAGACCTTAACCCTTAATGACATATGGAGTCATACACTTGATGATGTCATACTCTTTAAAGAATGACCACACTTTGACATAATTGGAAGACTACTTTGGTGTCTTTGAAAAATTAATGAAGGCTACACTATGACGTATTACTACACTATCATTGAATACATGATGCTATACCTTCATCATGATGATGGATACTATCATGATGATATTATTGGTGCAAAAGAATGGAGAAACCACACTGTCCCAAAACTGTTCCAAATACTTTATGCACAGAAATTTAAGGATAGTCACAAAGAAAAATAATTTTTGGTACCTTAGAAGCAGCCTCTCAATGTGATTTCTATGCCATCTTTTAGAGCATAATTTTTTCTTTCCAACAAGCCCTCACATGCCTCCAAACTCCTAGTAGTTTGTGAGATATTGAATTTTTTAGTTGGAAGATATATATTCACTTATGAGTTGACCTTACTTTGGCCTACTTATGTTGGCCTATTCTAGAGACATGTTTATTCATCTTCCTAGAAAAAAAAAAACTATATATATACACATTCCATTTTTCACTTATCCTTTATTCACTCGGTCATCAAGCACAATATATGAGATATTTAGTTCACATCTCGAACTTAAAATCGTACAGGAGAAGGAACCTTTAGATATTCTATTTGGGCTTAAAAATCTCATCAAAACGCACTGCAGACCTCGGTATTAGTGAAGTCCTACTGATGCTTAGACTTGTCTAAAATTAAGGAGGATTAAAGATCCTAGGTTATACTTTTGGACCTCGAGCTTCAAGAACAGAATTGTACCTTCGCTTGATTGTGCCTCTCTGTTCTTGGACTAAGTGCAATCATAGCTTATGACTGTGGCAAGGCGTTAACCTTCAGAAGCATACAACTGCGGCTTGATTAAAGGAAAATATCTCTCAGACAATAGTATTTTTGAAGTGTTGAAAACAGTGCAGTGGACTCTCATGACACAGTGTAGTGAACTACTTCTTGGATTGGTGTCTAGCTCAGTTTTGTGGACTCTCTTAGATAACTCAAACTGAGGAGAAGATACCTCGGACTGTGTGAAATAGTTTGTTGTATTGTAAAAGCACTATGACATGGATTAGATGTGCCTAAAAATCAAGTTATCAGACAATGGCATCACTTAGACAATGGATTGAGAATGAGACAGTGCCTTGGACAGAAGCAGACAGTGGCTTAGATAGTAGTGTGCAGTGGGATCTGTGACATAGGTGGACTATAAACTAAGACTGTAGCAGTGATGTCTATGGTGAAAAATTTGGTGTAATATTGATAAAAGAAGTGGAGATGGTGCGGTATGGTGCAGATTGGTGAAATGAAGCATTCTTGAACTAAAAACTTTAATAAATATTGGTGCAATAGTGTTTAAGTTATCTTGAGATAATCTAGTGAATGATGCAGTGTTGAAGTCTTAGTGCAAGAAAATTGGTGCATAATTGATGAAGAAGTGTGGTGCATAATTGATGGTGCAGTGTGGTGTATAAATCCTTGTGTAGAAGTATTGGAATAGTTTGAATAGTGATCTGGTGCAGTGTGGTGCAAGGACATTTGTAAAGAAGAATTGTCACAATCTAGTGTTGAAGTCTTGGTGCAACAGTGGTCCAGTAGTCTTGAGATAATCTGGTATTGTTGCAATGCAGAAGAGTTGGGGCAAACCTTGGTGCTTACCTTTGGAGGTAACTTGAAGTAATCTTTGGGACTGACCTTGGACTAGATTTGAAGGTGTAGAAATATTATTATAGCTGGTGCAGAACTTGGTGTGGTTCATTGAAGACACATTGAAGTGTTGTATTGAATATCATAATGAAGTGTTGATGTCATGATGGGGTAACTTTAAGAGATTGATTGGGTATTATGAATAACAGTGGTGACACTTTCTGCATGACAAGGTTGTCATTGATGATGTGATGTGACAATTAAGTGATGGGATAGCTGAAGATTAACAGGGCTCAGTGAAGAAGACTTTGGGAGCCATGAAGTACAACCAAACATATCTTGATAAAGCAAATCTATAGGATTGGTGTCCTTGGAGTTGGAGCTCCTAAAATCGAGGTTGGTGCTTTGGATAAGATAGGGTTGAAGCCCTAGAGGTTGGAGCCTCACTAAAGTCCAATTTGGTGCTTGGCAACATGTTGGATCATGGGAGATTGAAGATCGATGTCTTCATCTAGGGTTGGAGAACTATATATATTGCACTTGATTCATTGAAAATATTATATTAATAAAGGTATTTATTCCTATTGTTCATTTTGTGTCCTAAATATAATTGATCTAGCTGGTAAAAATAACAATTGAAAAGAAATACCAATTCACTCCCCTCTCAATATTTCCAACAAATACCTCCTCCCAAAATTGAATTGTAATGGCTAATGGTTGTAAAAGACTAGGGGTCTTAATTTTTTCAAACTTAGTTTGTTGGAAAACCCTTTTTTCTACTCTTCTAATGATGATCTTTGTTTCGATAAGTATTTAAGACTATCATGGTATGTTTTTACCTTGAAGTGTCTTCCCATTTGGTAAGGGTGCCATTGCTTCAGGGCATGTAGTATTGATAGAATTTCCTTCTCCTAAATAGGTTTATGTAAATTATTTCGCTTGATTGAATGACTTTCAAAAGTATTTGGTCTTCATTCTTGCATTAAAACAAAACGAATGCCATTTCTTAAGGCATAAAATTCCATAATAAAGGTTTTTGTGAAGTCAGGTGTAGCTAAGATGGGAGCTTGGTAGATTGCTTATTTAAGATGTTTAAGGGCCTTAGTTTCTTTTGGATTCCAAGAAAATGAACCTTTATTTAGTAGTTTTGTTAGAGGTGCTTCTATTTTCCCATAATTCTTAACAAACCTGCGATAATATCCTGTCAACTTGAGATATCCTTGAAGATGCCTTAAGGTTTTGGGGATTTTCCATTCCTTGATCACTTTAATTTTATTATGATCTACCTTAACACCCTCATGAGACAATATGACCCTAATATTCCACCTCGTGTTCCCCAAAGAAACATTTGGAGTTACTTGCATATAATTGTTTCTCCTCCAATATTTTGAGCACCTTGCCAACATGTTGACCATTATCTTCCCAAGATTTGTTATAGATTAGTATATCATCAAAAAATACTAACATAAATTTTCTAAGGGCTTAAAAGTGGAATTAATCAAAGCTTTAAATTTGGAAGGTGGATTAGTAAGGTTGAAAGGCATGATCAAAAATTCATAATGACTTTCATGAGTTTTGAATGTTGCTTCTGGAATGTCTTTTGTCTTCATTTTAATTGATGATATCCTAAACAAAGTTCTAGATTGGTGAAGTAAATCCCTCCATGCAATTCATCCAGGAAATTTATATTTAATAGTGAGCATATTGAGCTCTCTATAATCTAGACACATATGCCATGATCCATCCTTCTCATGCACCAATACTACTCGAGAAGAGAAATAACTTTGGTTGGGTTGAATTATACCAGCCTCTACCATTTTTTTGACCATAATTTCAATTTCACTCGTCATAAGGATATCTATAGGGTCTAATGTTTGGAGGAACAATTACTAGAATCAAGTGAATAGCATGAGCATGATCTCGAATAAGTTGGAGCCCTTTGGGAGTATCAAATACCTTGGAATGTTTGTTAAGGAGTCTTTGGAGATGTGGAGAAATGGATGACTTATATGTTTGAACATCTAGTGAACATAATTGTGCAATTACACCTCATTGTTCCTTCTTCAAAATATTTTTCATGCCATTATATATCAGTATCTTACCAAGTATCCCTTTGATACCCATTAATTCAAATTCCTTTCCTTTATAGAAAAAATTCAAGAAAAGTTCTTGAAAATTAAAAGATATTGTCCCCAAAGATTGTAACCATTGGAATCCTAATACAAAATCAACGCCACCCATTGGAATTACAATCATTATACTATTTAATACATATTATTCCATGGTTAGATTGATATTATGGAACTTCCCTGCACAATTTATAGCTCCTCCATATGTAACCATCACTTGGAACTCTAGTGCTAGATATATAAAGAAATTCAAATCCTTAGTTATCTTACAATGAATAAAATTATGGGCACTAGCTAAATCAATAAGCACTATTACCTGTTTCTTCTTGATATATCAATCTATCTTGAGAGTTTGAGGAGTGGTAATTCTAGCTAATGCATTACAAAATGTGGTTCGATTTATTTCTTCTATTTCAATAGTGCATATCTTCTTCTTTTGATGTTTCTTGTTCCTTTTCTTCCTCCTTTTCACAACCTAAGTAAAATAATTTCTTCTTAGTGTGTGTATGACCTTTACTGTATGTGCTATCACAATTGTAATCAAGCCCTTTTTCTCTTTTTTCCTCCAATTGTTTCGATGTCAAAATTATAGGTTGTGGGAGACTAAGAGTAACAACATTTCTATATTTATAATTTTGAGTGGTAGACCTCCTTGTTGCCATAATTTTTCTTTCAATGTTTCTTGCCACCATAAATGCATTCTCCATTCACTTAGGTTACCAAAGGAAAACCTCATGTTGGATGTTATCCCTTAAGCTCCATATGAAGAAATCAATTAGATTCTCCTATAGAATATTAGTTACCTTGATAATCAATATTTGGAAGTTCTCAATGTGCTCCACCACTAAACCCCTTTGTTTGAGATTTATAATTTGGCTAAAGAAGGTATTTTTCTTTGTATCCTCATAATGTGCTATCAATTCTTACATAAAAAAAATTACAAGTGACAAGTGAATTACGATAACAAATATATTGATACCATACAAATAGATAGGGTTCTAAACACAAAGATGCAATGGATACCTTTTGTGTATGTTGCACATCGTGTAGATCAAAGAACTAATCTATATGTAATATCCTTGTTACCATATCATTTCCACAAGACTCTTGTATATTGATATTTGGAATGTGGGTGGTCTTCCACCCAAAGTTGAAGTCTCTAAAATTATGATTCACATTCCTTTTGTTCTCATCATGAGTTTCATGGAATACCTTGTCACCACTAGGAATCATTTCTCTTAGCAATTTTGTCAAATCTTCCTTCAAACCTTCCATGTCCCCTTTTATGTTTTCTTTTAAACATTTCATGTCCCATGTTATGTCTGATTTTGTGTATTCTTTTAAAGAATCCACATTAATATTCATAATCTCCTCTAGTTCATATTTGGTTTCTCTTTATGAGAGAAATTTGTTGCACTTTGTCCTATAATTTTGATATGTCGTGTTGCATTTCTTCCTCTTCTTCATGTGTAATACTAGAGGCTTTTGGGGGATTAATTGGTGTAGATTTTTTTTATTTATTTTTTTCTAAGGAATTTTGGAACCAAATAATGATATATATGCTTCATTATGCCCTTTGAATCACTTCAAAATGATTTTTAAAACAAACATTCTACAATTTAAAAAATACACACCTTTTTTTGTTTTTAAGAGCTTGATTTTGAGCTTATTGATCTAGCTGAACTTGATATTGTTGTATCTATGTGATTTCAGTCTCCCAAGGTCTGAATCTTTGTCTTGAGGTAGCTTTTTGTGTCTTCTTTCTAACATCACAAGTTAGACTAATATTGGATTCTTCAAGGTAAAGTTATGCCAAATATGTCATGATGACATGATTATGGACTGGTTCAGTTTAACAAACTTTGTACAATATTCCACATATCATTATTTCAACTTTTGGCCTTGAAAAAAGTACCAAAAAAACTAAATTATGTGCAATTTTAGTAAATTTTTACAAAATTGAAATCAGATGCTCAAAGAGGAAGTTATGTTGATTTTCCCCATGACATTTGTTTAAGATTGAATTCAAGGCTTGGAAAAAAAAACCCTTAATTTCACTAATCATAACGTCCAAAACATAATGAATATTTTGCTGAAGCTTGAACCAAAATAACATCGACTTGTAATATTCATACTTTTAAAGTTTCCGGCCCTTAGCCCAAGCCAAAAATATGTTATAGAAAATTTTCGAAGATGACTAGTTTTGAGCAAGGTAATTCCGAGATTCATCTACTCTGATATGAAATGCTATGTATCTGGATCAAAATAACACAAAAACATAAGAATGTATAGATAAACACCTTAACAAGAAGCCACTTCAAAGGGGAAACCTCCTTTTACGTCACATAAATGAACATTTCTTCGATGATTCAGATGACAAGACCTCCTTTGTATATAACAGTCTAAAGGATAAAACTATAATTAGGGCCTACATAAAATAATAATGTAAGGGCACAAAAATAACAATATTGAATACATTAGCATTATAGGGACCTAACATGGGGATACACTAGTACTATAGGGACATAATAATAAGTAATAATGTACCTATGAAGAGGCCTATAAAGAGAGACTTGTAGCCTAGGGTTTTTAAGGTATAATTCAACAATAGAAAAAATAGGCATACATTGTTAATTTTTCTTAGGGCTATACTATTATTTGCTTTGATAATTGAATTTCATTGTTCCCTTATTAAATTCATGCCATAACATCATTACATCATTCAAATTTACACCATTATTCAACAACATATGTAACTATGTAGAAAGAACAATATCATCATCAATACAATGGAACATAAAGGAACAATAGAAGAAAATAATTCACACATAGAGACACCAAGATTGGTTAGAGACTAGGGAAAAACCAATAAGGAAATCCTTTTCAAATTATTCTTCATATTAGATTTTCATTGAATGATTCAGAAAAAGAGATTATAATGATCCATATCTTCATCCATACAAATACACAACAAAAATCAACTAAACAATATCCATAGATGAACCCAACCATGCTCATACTCAAAAAACTAATTTAGAAGCCTATAATGAACTATCACTGTCTATGGTCAATTGTTGAACACCCTAGTCAATGAGCAAAAACTTTGGTCAATAGAAAAAGGAAACTTTAGGTCCCATCGTAGGGAGGAAGTGGGCATGTGAGTGAATAAGAGCTTTTAGTTGCTCCCTTGAGCTTGCAAGCCAGTGACTAGTTAAATATTTCCTTTAGAAAGCCTGCGACAGACAAACAAAACCTTAGAAAATACACATGAGCTTCGAACCCTGCAATTCACCTTCGAGCAAACCCATTTCTCCCCGAACCTACCTCAGACCTACGCGAGGCAAAAAAAAAAAGAAATGGAATAGAATAATGATACATGATGATGTCCAAATGAGGTATAGGTCACTTGTATTTGTACCCTTACAAGAGTGTCCAATTTTCTTTAGGGTCGGCCTCATCAAATATGAACATGCGGCCTCATAATTCAAAAATATACTTTTCGTTGTCTAAATTTGATGATGTTTAGGTCGATTTTGGTCCTCTAGAAAAGAGGAATTCATTGAAGTCATAATATCCATTAAATAAATTGTATAAAGTGGAATTTTACCCTAGTTTCCAATTTTAATACTCCCTCTCCACTAGGGAGAATTCCACCTGCATCAGGTCCTGTGTACCCTATCATCAAATCATATCGAGTCTCAAGTATCTCATCGTCACTTATCATCACTGTTTATTTCAATTCATCTCCTTCTTATCTCTTGATTGTCCCTAATCATATGCTGAACATTCTCGAATCTAAAAGAAGAATAATTTGACATCAGACGGGAGCTTAATCTACCACCCTCTATCCATTAGGGAGCCACTACTACCACCCGAAATCTCTGCCAGTGGGGATACCAATGTTAACATTCGAGAAACATGCATGGGGAGCCAAATATATGACCCACATCAACATCAAAGAGATTAGCTCAATTTGTAACAACGTGAGGGAGCTTAATCTCAACCTGGAATGGTGGAGTTAAGCATATACAACCCCATATCAAGCAATAGGTGATATAGGTGAGCACATCTCAACCCATCCTATTTCTTACCAATCTTACCAAAAATGACCTTGAAGATTCATGTGGTAGAAAACTTGCATCATAAACAAATTTTGTTGTACACCCCCAAGTACACTCTCAATTCATTGGACAGATGGGGAGAAGTATTCCCAACAAGATCTTCTTGTGGATATGATGTCAATTAGGGTATACTCTGCAAATGCCAATATATGGGAGAAACATTTCCAACCCTATGGAAGATAGATATGGGAGAAACATCTAATACCTCAACCCCAGGATCCCTCCATCTCAATTCCTCACCTTGGGAGCTCAAACGGGGGGGGGGAATAGTTGGTTCAGTGTTCTTGATTAGTCCTATTCTCTCTAGGTCATAAACATATCATCGTGCTCATATCTGGTAATCATCATGTCTCAGTAGAAGTAGTCTCCTATTCATGTGGGTCATCAAATCAAATATCATATTAGAAAAAATAAAAATAAAAATAAATATATATATATATATATATATATATCACAAAAAGGATACCATAGTCATCCTCCTTCTCATGGAGGTAGGAACCACAAGCGTAAGCTTGTGTTGTACAGCAACATTGACTGAATATCTCTTAGTACAACTATATACAGGATTGTTTTCCAATCAGATTCCACTCTTTGTTATCGCAATGTATTCATGTCATATCTAGAACTTTCTCAAACATCTCTCTAAAGATCTTATGCATCTTGCCTCTATTAATTTTAGGTATGTTCTATGCTTAGATAAATTTACTTCAATTTTTCCATTTAGCTAAATATCAATTCCAAATTAGCAATCACATTAGCATGCTATTAAAGTGCAGATAGAACATAAACATAAACATTAGAAAACAGGCAAACAAACCAAGACAAGAGGACACAAGATGTGGTTCCAACCAAACCCCAATGTGGGGAAACCCTTGATCAAATCTTCTTATATTGTCAATAGTTTAGCATGGGGGGAGAGAGAGAGAGAGATAGTACATATATATCAAAAGTCAACATTTTGACTTGACAAGATAGAATATAAGACATCTAAGATCTTCACCATGAAGATGACACAATAGTTCTGATGACAAGGACTGCAGATCTAAACTCAGGTGAAGTCACACTTATCAGATCTCATTCTTCAACAAATTATCCAAGGTGATTCCATCACTATGCTACACCCATCATCACTGTGCTGCACTTCATCATTGTGATGCACTTCATCACTGTGCTGCACTTCACCACTACGCTGCACTTCATCACTGTGTTGCACTTCATCACTGTGTTGCACATCATCAGTATGCTACACTTCATCACTATGCAGAACTTCATCACTGTGCTGCACTTCATCACTATGTTGCACTTCATCACTATGCTGCACCCATCATCACTATGGCACACTTCATCATTGTGTTGCACTTCATCACTATGTTGTAACAGAGGTACCTTACTGTACCTCATTCGAGATTTCCAACCTCTGAGAAGGACATCCTAAACTATCCTCTATAATAGGGATCTTTGTTCCATCCATGACTGCACCTAGTCACTGAGATCCTACACCCAAGTATGTAGTTATGCTGAGATTGTAATAGTAATCTTCAGGAGATTACTATTATAAGTCTTAAGGAATTTCTTCTCCATCCATTTGACGTTGAGACAAGACAATACCTATAGGTATGTTTCCCAGACATATGTCGAGATTATCATCAACCTTCTTTGCTCCATTCATCCGAGAACACCATCCTCAGATCACAGGTATGCCGAGAGAGGATACTACTCCTTGTCATGCGAGGTTAACATATCATTGATGCTGAGGTTGTCAACAAGAAGTCAGATCCATTCCAAGAATGTATTGAGCCCAAACTTCACTCCCTGCTATGTCCTTATCTGAGGATATTTCTACTCCACACATCTGAGTTAGTGACTGCACCTAGGGCATCTCCTTAGCTGCATTAAATATTCTCCTAGGACTGCATAGGAGCCTCCTTTAGGGCAGCGTAGGTGCTTCTCTTCAATGAGATAATCCTCCTCCAAGACAACGTCCATAGGGTCTGCGTCTAGATGTCTTAGGGCAATGAATAGGTCTCTTTAAACAACATCTAGGTCTTCTCCTCCATGACTTCGTTAGGGATTCTTCATGATTAAGGTTTGTCCTCCATTACAACATTAAGGCTTCTTCATTAGGGCAGTGTAGAGCCTAGGGCACTCCCTCTAGATATCTCCTTCATTAAAACCCAAAAAAGAATGAAGAGAGAGATCACAAGAGTGTGAGTGTGTCTAAATGACTTGAAGGACAAGTGGGGGTAATTTGGTTGCAAGCTGACATTAACAAATTATCACATAATAAAAATAAATTCATATCTCCATGAATACAAGACAGAATTAGATGATCTTTGTTGATTTGTGGTAGCATCAGATGTGCTCTATCCATGAAATTTGGTGGAGAGGTTGGGGCACATGAGATCTCCAATACCCAGAAAGGGTAAAGGGTTTGGGCAGATTCTAAATAGTTTAGGAGATATTAAAATAATTAATATTTTTAATGGAGTCCCTAAGACTAAACTTAGGGAAATTAAAATATTAATGTGGATTAATATAAAACTGTGTTAGAATGGTTCAAAAGACATGGATCAAGCTAGATCTCATCTTAGCCATTTATTAGGGACTTAATCTCGGTCGTTGATATGTCAACGAGGAAAGTATAAGAGGGGGCTTGAGGGTCACTTGGAGAGTGCACTCTCTTCTCTAGAGTGAGGTTTGCTAAGAGAGATAGAATTAATGATCAGAGTTGTAGCTGAGGGGCATTAAGTGCAAAGAGACATAGAGGCAGAGATAGTGCCAGGAGATTAGCATAGGATGGAATCACCTTGGATAATTTGTTGAAGAATGAGATCTGATAAGTGTGACTTCACCTGAGTTTAGATCTGCAGTCCTTGTCATCAGAACTATTGTGTCATCTTCATGGTGAAGA
>Ga0115848_101097_pt1 | contig 11279 bp, 9 predicted proteins | sample InSIn3gowninarea_FD_83862 | JGI IMG/M metagenome (GOLD analysis project Ga0115848, IMG submission 83862) | reverse complement strand
CTCTTGTGTCTAAAGAATACGGGAAGGCCATGGAATAGTGCAAGGGGGTTGTGGTAATTTCAGCTATATTTGGAGCCTATGACAAGATTAAGCAACCCAAGAATGTTAGGAAAATCGCAGCAAAATACATTTGTTTCTTCATGTTTATGGACAACGCAACTCTCATAGTTCTTGCTAGAAACCAGATCAAGCCCAATGGGTCTCATAGAATTGGAATTTGGCACATTGTTTTGCTCAAGGAGTTGCCATACAAGGAATCTGTAATGAATGGCCTCATACCCCAGTGTCTTCCCCACAAACGTCTCACCACACGTGTTTACAACATTTGGATGGATGCCAAGCTACAACTTGTTGTTGTTCCTTTGTTAATTTTGGAAAATCTCCTTATAACTCCCAACGTTTGTTGTCTCAAAGCATCCTTACAATACTCATACCATGGAGGAAGCCATTTTTACAGTCAAATGGAGAAAGAAGAACCTAGAAAGAAATTACATGACTGAATAGTTTTAGCCTGATTACTTTTATAGACATGCATGCCATAAGGTAATGTTTCTTGATAGATTTCTCAAACTGTTAAATATGAGGATCTCAGATTATCTGAAAACTGAGAATATGAGTGGCAAGACATATTCGCTTTATTGAGCAAATACTTCTTCACTTCATAATCTGAAGAGTAAGCATTGCAAAAATGAAGTTGAAATCAAATACCTTCCCTCTAAAGGATTACCCTCCATTTTCTATTGTACAAAGCTTAAAATTAAGACTTGGACAATGATGTAATATATAACCCTAGGGGAACTCCATTCAACCATGAATACAATTAAGCAGAGAAAATGATAACCCAAATGCTAAGTAAACCCATTAAATTCTTTGATGCTAAGTAAACCCATTAAATTCTTCGAGCAGTTCAAAGGAGAAAGAAGAACCTAGAAAGAAATTACATGACTGAATAGTTGTATGCGGCAGGGGTTACAACAAAAAGTTGTGACGAGTCACTGATGATTTGACACTCGTCACTCGTGATTTACCTGAACAAAACAAAGCATACGAAGGTTCTGTCAATGAAACTAGGGTTTTCTAAAAAAACATAAACGTATAATGACAGGGAAACGATAAAGAATACGAAATGTAACCAATTACATGGCCAAAGCAGTAAAGGTATTATGTGTTCTGGCACTGAAGGAGAATTGTCATCCCAGTCATAGAAAACATGGCATTTGATCTATGAAAAGTATGCACGTATAGCCAATTTACAGAAAGCACTTTGAAAAGGAATAATGAAAAATGAGCATCTTGGGTGAGGAGCAAACCACCATATCAACAGTGAACGAATAATATTGAAGTGGAGCTGCAGGTTCGAGAGATTGGGATGTGGAGATTTATTTGTGCATTAAATTTCACTGCTAGTTTGATGCCACTAGCTGGGAAATCTAGTTCAGTGTTGAGAAAGTTGCAGAAATGGAGCAGTCCTGTGTTAAGCATTGTAGAAATGAAGGTTGTGCCTCAACAATGAGATCAAGGGCGAAGTAACCTTAGCTATGAGATATGGGGTGAGAAACCGTAACAGGTAAGTGGTTACCTCGTTCACCTAATCACCAAGGGGATCATCGCACAGAGATTTTTAATCGTCTAACAAGTGATCAGAGGGCGCAAGAGGGTACACGTGGAAGTTTAGGGAGTTTAGGGAGTTCTTTTCAGAGGGAACGCCATAAGAGATATGCTTTGTTTAAATGCACGATTTACAATCGTGGTATTTGGTAGCACAAAGGTTGCACTTGAAATTCAAAAAATTGAAAGCAGGGCATGTGCGTTTCATTCCACACGATTGTCGTTTAGTGGTTGAGGGGTGGTTTCTTATCGCCACAAGGTGGCCACATTATACATTCTATCCATTCAATTCAGTGGTCGTTATGCATTACAATCCGCGCATAAACCCATTCGGCTCCATAATCTTTGACAACGCTCCACCGACTGGTTACAGAGTATAGTGTTCCTTTGGCTCAATATATGTCTCTATAGTGAATTTGTGCTTTTAAACCGTGCGTTTTTTTTAAGGGAGATCTCTAGTTTTTTTGCAAAATGGTGGAGAGCTTTTCTCAGACGACGGATTTTCCTTTATTTCGATTGACTTTGATTCTGTTTCAAATTTTGTTTCCTAAAAGTTTCATTACATCTATTTCTCTGTGTGGTTTTGTTTCGCACCTGCCCCCCAAAATTCCCAAATCTGGTGAGCGGATTCTGTTGGAAGATATTAATTCCAACTACCACTATTAATGCAGTAGCTAGATTAATCTAGAATACAGCAGATAGTCGCAGATAGTCAAAGTGCAAGTTCTAGAGAAGTCGGCAGCAAGCGGCGGTAGTTGGAAAATCACTATAAAATTTACGGCTATTCGTATGTATAAATTTGCGTGTTTTCTAATGCAATGATGAAGCTCTTCCATGAGTCTTCATGGTTTCTGTCATTGTATCAGAGCACAAGTGAGCTATGTTTGGCAAGAGGAGTGAGGGTTTGGTGGCGGTGGCCAAAGTCGTAACGACTCCATGGTGTGAAGGGCATGTGGAGTCTGCCCGTAGTGTGATGTGTCATGAACTGTGATTGAGTGGTTAGAGGGGGCGTTGAGCTGCTGCCTTCAGTGCTGTCTAGAAGTGTTGTTGTCTTGCTGTGTGTAGAGCAACGTGAGGGAGTGTTGCTGTCCTGCTGGGCGAAGAGGCGTTGTTGAACCTGCACTCTGTGGAGACTAGTGGAATGCCAAGGAATTATTTTGTTAAGCAGTAGCACTGAGTTTGATGTGCTGAGGGTATTCTTGATCAACGGAGTTAAGTGTTTTGTTGACCGTGGAGTGTTCTCCTTTGGCTATGAGTGGAGATGGCTAGAGCAGTGTGGCGCTGTGTTTTGAATATAGAGAGTCCACTGTGAAATAAAACCAAGAGCCGAGTCTATTGGTTATATGGTTGCTGTGAGTCGAAAAGGGCCGGCCAGGGGCATTGGATTGTGAAGTGCGGTGAGCCTGCGCTATTTGATGTTAATTCTGGAGATTTTTTTATTTCTGCCAAGCGGTGTGGAGCCTTTAAAGAGCTAGTCCTTTGTTTTTGAGTTTGCTGTGTATTTGGAGATGTTATGGAGGTGGGGTTCAAGTGTGATAGCGCACTGCCCAGCATGAAAGACCCTGAAGGCCGAGGAGTAGAAACACTTGTGAAGGTCTTAGGAAACGATCTGTGTGTGAAGAGTGGTGGACTATGTGCCACCTGCTAGCGTTGTGAAGTTGTTCGATCCCTTTCCGATCCCTTTGAAGAAATTGTTGGAAAACGTTGATCAAAAGAGTAGGGCAGCGTAAGTGTGGTGCCCGATCACTTTGAAGAAATTGTTGGAATACGTTGATCAGAAGAGTGGGGCAGCGAAAGTGTGGTGGCATCCAGGGAAGTGAAAGGCAGAGCCAAGAGTGGTGCTATTCTGAAGTCAAAGCTCCCCAAAGTTTAAGGAAAATTTGAGCCTAGCTAAGAGTTGTGTGGGAGCGTTGTTAGATTTCCAACCTGTTTTATTTGCTGCGTTCTTTTTGTGTGGCAGAGGTACCCATTTAGAAACATTTTTGAGTCTCGCAGTGCTTTTGAGTTTGAATAAATCTTCGACAAACAATGTGATGCTATGGAAGATTATGTTAATTGATGATCACGAGCTAAAATCTATTCCACATGATTCTGCAATCATTCAGAGTAAAACTTGCTTCTCTCCTAACCCAATTTTTAGAAGTTTTATTGGATCTGCTTTCAAGATGACTGTTACTGTGGAGAATACTACTATGGATGTTGTTCGGAGGCTGTTCATGTTCAAAGATGACTGCATTTTGGTGACTCCTTTACTGGTTCCTCATGGAAAGCGGGGAGAACTTGAATTATATTACCTTGTAAGGGGTTTTGATTTGGAAAAGGTTGCTGACATTAAGTATGTAAGAAAGGAGCAAAGGAATTTCATATGGAAACCTAGAAAAGTGAAGATGAAATTGTACCAGCAAATCATAAGCATAGACCCTTTCACAAGAAGGCAAAAATGAAATGTTTTGTAAGCTATTTTGACCAGTAGGCAAGTTAAAGTTTAAGTCGTCATGATTATGAGTATAGTGTCTTGTATATCGTGCTATAGTATATATTTATTATATAGTTGGAATTAAGGGGGAGTGTTGGAAGATATTAATTCCAACTACCACTGTTAATGCAGTAGCTAGATTAATCTAGAATACAACAGATAGTCAAAGTGCAGGTTCTGGAGAAGTCGGCAGCAAGCAGCGGTAGTCGGCAAATCACTATAAAATTTACGGCTATCCGTATGTATAAATTTGTGTGTTTGCTAATGCAATGATGATGCTCTTCTATGAGTCTTCTGTGTTTCTAATATGGTATCAGAGCATGTGTGTTTAGTGTTGTATGCTGCACTCTCGTGTCAAAGATTTAAGTGATAAGTTAGGAGATATTGGTGAAAAGGTGTCTCACACTGACTTAGTCACCATCATATTAAATGGCTTAATGGAAGATTATCAAATTTTTGTTTCAAGTCTTGAAGCTAGAGAGAAACCCCCTTCATTTGATAAATTGACAGGAATTCTTCTACAAGAAGAAGAGAGGATGAAGAACTTTAATTTGGGCTCTAGCAGTTTAGATTTGGCATTGGTGGCCAAGGGCAAATATCCATACAGAGGCAAGCCATGGGACAAGAACAAAGGAGGCAAGTTAACATGTAGATCGTGATTAAGGGGAGGTGTCAAGCATTAATCACGATCAGTGCCGATCACTGTTCAGTCGGCGTCGATCACTGTTTAGACGGCGCCGATCACTATTCATCCGGCACAGTTAATGTTTACCCGTAGCTGAAAACTGTGTATAAATTGCCAAGCTAAGTAATGAATCAAACAAGTTGTGTTGTGAGTTGTTTGAATGTGTTTTCTGTTCTGTGTTTGTGCGTCGTTGCTCTCTCTGTCAGATTCCGCTCACAGATGCTTCTACTGCCGCAAAAGAAAAAGAGAGCGATACCAGGTAGCGCCACTCTTTTCCGGCAACAATGTAGCTGATTTTAATTTCCACAGCGACTGGCTAGGGATTCGACCGTGGATCTCTTTCTCCCACTCAAAGAATCCCTCGACGGGAATGCTCCAGGCAAGATACTTTCTACCATTTAATTTAAAGAATTTAAAGAATTGCACCTCACAGTTGTTCCAGACGGTTTGGCTCTTTTATTCTTACGGATTTATCTTTATTCTTTAAAGAATTTAAAGAATTGCACCTCGCAGTTGATCCAGGCGGTTTGGCTATTTTATTTTTTATTTTTATTGCAGTCAAATGCAAATTCCTTTGTATTTGGGACGCGATTTCTAATAGGAACTTTTTAAGGAACTCTGTCAACGATGTGATATAGATTATAGTTGTAATTGAACTCTGAGCCCATTGTTTACCCATTCTTTGAAATTGTTCTCTGATCGTCGGCATGCACATTTTTTTTTCCCTGACCATGTTAATTGTCGATAATAAAATAATAAATTATTAACAATAAAATAATAAATTGGTCTGCAAATAGAAAGAAATGGGGAGAGGCTTCACTGTTTTGTGTAATGTCATCATCAATAATAAAATAATATATTGGTGTGAAAATAAAAGGATTGAGAGACTTCACCGTCGATTCAATGGCTGGTGAAACGACCCTGGTGTGATGTGACGAGAAGAAATAACAATCCATGTATTTAAGATGTGCTACATTAACTTTGAAACGTGCATCTTTTAAGAATTTTATAAAGATTTTACAATTTTATCTATATTTCTTTCAAAAATGATGTGGGAACACGCATTTAATTTGTGGCCGGGATGGACATGTCAAGGAATCGACTCAAGTGGCAAACACCGACGTTTCTTATTTATTCGTTGGGGTTTCTGGGTTGACAATTAGAGGGCATAGAATGGTCCGAAAACTTCACGTTTGAATTTGCAGGGTAGCCAGAAGTTTAATTGTTTTTTTTTTAAATTGCTGCAGAAAAGACAAAATACTGGGTTTTTTTTATTAATGTAAAAAAAATCAGTACATGTATTAGTATATTAAAATAATCAGAGATATATAGTGACAGAAAACACATACAATAACAAAAAACAGTCTTGGTATCGTCATCCAGTAGCTCTAGTTGTATGAGAGAGCAAACCAAAATAGATCAAAATTTTTGTAAATGTAACAGTTTATCAAAGTCCATGGTCACACATGGCAGAAAATAAAATGTCAAAAAACATTCAAAACCAAGATCCATTAATTATTATGGCAGGTGGATCTCTCCAATTTCTCTGAGATGTCCGTCCACATATAGAGTGTAATGAATGTTTCCATATTGATCTAATAGTCCAGCTTTTGACAAATTGTCCGCTCCCTTGTTGTCTTGCCTGAGTATGTGTGTGATGAAGAATGTTGTGAGAGATGTCAGTGAATGTCTTACCCTATTGGTCTAAATTGTAAGTAGAGGGGGATCGAAAGTAGTATTTCCAAGTATCCCATCAATGATGGCTTTGGAGTCTCTGTATATGTTGGTGATGTCTAGCTTTTTCTCCGCTGCGAACCAGAGTAAACCCCACAACACTATGATTTCAGTTCTAGTATTTGTTCCAAGGCCCCCATTCCAGTGCAGGTCGTATAATGTGTCGCTATCTAGTTTGAGGATTGCTCCACAACCACAAATTCCCCTTTGTGATGCACCATCAAACCAATCCGCAGGTAGGTTAATCAGTGGGAGGGTTCTCAATTTCACCTTCTACTGATTTACTTCAAGGTCCATGGAAGTGTCCTTCGACCATGTTATGGCTTTGTAGCAAATACTATTGTAATCGATGGGATTTCCATCAAAAGGTGAAATGGTTACTTGCATTCGAGATCTCCTACATAATGTATATTGGCATAGTTATTTCATGTTTGTTACATTTGGACCAGTGGGACATCCTCTGTTCAATGTTTTAGTATAAAACCACAGAGAATTCCATATAATGTGCAATGTTCTTCCATACCTGGGTAGTAGAGTGGCGGGAGAAAAAAAATGTGTTTTGCCTGATTCAGAGCAGTCTTTACGGAAGATGTAGATTCCTAGGCCATAAAATCCTCTTTTCAGCAAATTGTCCTAGGTCAATACTTTGTTTCTCCAAACCAGCCAAGCAAACATAATTAATTTGATGGGGATTTTTAATTCCCATATCTTGTTGAACCAAGAGGTCTGCCAAAAATTGTATCTCATAGAAACATAAAATCTATAGGTTTCAGCAACAATGGGCATATAGTTACGCATTTTCCCTCCCGAAGTGTGGTCACCTTTAGAATTGTAGATGAGACCGGATTGGCTAGTGCCGAAGTGAAATCCTACCATTTGGTTGCGTGGAGTCCAGACATCCCCATTTCAGCTGCATCCTTCCATATAGGACAATGGTTTTGATAGTGCCTTATCGATTGACTGAGAAAGAAATGTGCGTTCCTATTAATGAGGTTAACAATATGTCCCTATAAATTCAGCTCCTGGTTTATGCCTTTTATACCATCTGAGCCCATCAGGTGATGCAGGAGCATCCAACTGAGGGTATCATGGTTGGGGTGTTTGGTCTCAGCTAGGAAGAACAAGTTCACACTCATCTTTTAGTTTCATTTCCATTTGTTGGTTAAAACAACATTTAGGGACTTGTTTGTTTTTATTTTTATTTATTAGGTAAATGGCACTTAGGAACATCATGATTAGAGGAAGGTTGTTACAGCCACCTTTTTCTTTGTTTTTCTTTTTAATTAAACAGTTATATTTCGTACAAAATATATATTTTCCAACAGAGCAAGCAAACAAAAAAAAACAGTTTTCACAACTATGTAACTACCAATGTAACTGCGAGCAGTGGTGAGAAACTGTCTCGAAATAATACAAAAGAAAGAATATCATATTTTGTAGAGGTTCGATTATGAGAGACAGAATAGAAGGAAATAAAAATAAGAATTTCAATTTTGTGCAAACCATCTGTATCCATTTACAACCCTCTATTAATCTCTTCCATTTAACTATTGTGTATTGATCAAGATAGAGCAATGAATTTCATTTACAGCTAACTATTCACCCCTTCCATACAAATACTTTGTGCATTGACAAGGAACAGAGCAGACAAACAACATGGAGTAGCCTCTACAGAATCAGGAGTCTCAGCTTAAGAAATGATCGCATTGCATATTCAGGTAAACCATAGCCATACAAGCGAAAGTATTTTCTTTCTTTCAAATAATAGTTGTGCAGGAAGATAAGTTACAAAAAATACCAGAATGGTAATTGCTAAGATGGGACGAGTCTCATTAGAGATAGCCCATGATAGATCCAGGGTTTGAAGATTCTTAAAATATTCAAGACTGTCGAGATAACATAAATAATATACAAAAAGGGCATAGCCAAAGGCGGCCAACAACAAGCAGAGTGAGGCTCTCAGAACAAAATACCTACAAGAAACCAAAGTGTTGGAATCACAACCAAAATAAAAACGAAACATATATCAACGACAGGGAGCGGCCCTACTAGGTTCACCAGACAACGACAGTCATGGAAGTGGCCATCCCAAGCCACCACCCACCTACAGTTACGGCCAACAGAAGTGTGTTAGAAATTGAGCATATGAAACTGAAGATAAAAGAGCGAGCAATAGCAGGAGAGAGGGTTTTGTAAACTCACCATAGGAGTGGACGGTGCTGGCGCGAATGATCCGGATTTAAACAGGAACACAATAAAATATAGAGATAACCATAATGGCAGATATGCAGCGGAAATAATACTTCATTTCATTAATGGGGAATACTGAAATATGCTTACAAATAGAAAGAGAAATAGCCCAGCTAGGGCGATGGTAGCTTATCTCTGAGAAGAGATGTGTCGGCTACATGCCTATGAACTGTTCCAAACAGTGTTTACAATGAGGCTCGAAGGCCTATTTATTATTGAGAAATAATGAAAAACCCTTCACATTCCAAAACCTAACCCTAGAAGATGAAACGCCAAATTGTGGGCCCCGTTTTGGGGTGAGTTGGACAACCAACTTCCCGGGGTTGCGAATTGGTCGTATTATCTCCGTTTAACGCGCATGATAGCCCATTGGAAAGATCTCTCCGAGGACTATGAAGGAAAAGACGATTTTTGGCAAAAAAACGTTGGTGGTAGATTTCCCAAAAAAATGTCGTTTAGGACCTCAAAACGGCTCCGGAAGTTTAAGACCCGAAAAACTGCTAAAAATAGTAAATTGCGCTATAATTAAAGAAACTGAAAAACTGAAAGAGACAGTTGTGGGGGTCCAAATGGGATAGGTGGGTGGCCACCAACAGCCACCTGGATCAGCGAAGAACCCACAACCAGGTCGTATTCACAGGAGGGAACCCCTGCTCACAAGGAGTGACTACCCTCAGTAAAAATGGAAAATTGTGGAAAAGGAATGTAGCAGGGACAGAGAGCTTACCTTGATAAATAGAGCTGAGGAACCGGTCCCTTGTGACTGCAACTTGCAAAAGAACAACGTAGAGAAAAAACCAGTTAACCAGAAACATGAAACCGACAGAGCCATTGACATAGTGCCCAGGTGAGACCAACCGAACAGTGTAGTAGGAAGGGTCGGCGAAGCTGCCAAGTTACCAGCAGAAGAACCCACACCCAGTTGCGGACTGAACACCATCGTTAACCCTCAACACAGTCGCAGACAAACCATTAACAAACCCTCATCGCGAGCAAAGCAAGGCTAAGCGCCAAAGTGACAAGTGAATGCAGGTGGAGGAGTATAGTGGAAGCGCGGGAGGGTGAAGACCGAGGGCAAGGACAAGTGTCCCCTCAAACTTACCACTATACCCAGCAATTAACTACACTATCAAGCCAAAACAAAATATATGTGTTAATCATCTGTTTAGTGATAATCATAATTGCATTGACTTTATCCGATTGTTAATCACTGCTTAAGTATTGTTAATCTGTGAGCTAAAAGCCCTGGTCCCATCATCAGGGTTTTCTAGCCAGGAGCTACAACATTTCTTTTTTAAGTTAGGATTTTCCAGCCAGGAGCTACAACAATTCCTTTTTTAAGTTATTAGCGTAGCAAGGAGCTACAACAATTCCTTTTTAAGTTATTAGCGTAACAAGGAGGATCAACAATTCCTTTTTAAGTTAGGATTTTCCAACCAGGAGCTACAACAATTTCTTTTTAAGTTATTAGCGTAGCAAGGAGGATCTTTTACTAATAAGGTGTTTACTTAGACATTAAGTGTATACGTGTAATAAAGGGTAAATATATGAAGTAAATGTAACAAATGATTAGCTGGGGAAGGTACAACTACTCAACCATATGAAAAATGAATAATAAAGTGGTTGGTTAACCTTCACTAACATCTCTTCTTCTTTGTATGCGTGTGTTCTTAAGGTTGTTGGTAAGATGTATCTCATTCTTGATTGTGTGTTAAAGCCAAGTTTTCAATCATTTTGGTTTCTTTGTCAGGGGTACTAAATCAGATTATAGTAATAATGAATGGTGGTAAATCAAATATGAATGAGATGATGAATCAAATGTTTGAGGGGATGATGATTTTATTGAGGAAATGCCATATTTATATAATATTTTCACACACAATGATTAGATGGAGAATCCAACTAGTCTGCCCACTAGTGTTTGAACACGCCTAAACATGAGTATGAAGAACTTTTGACTAGAAGAATAATCAATGTTGATTGGAATTCTTAAGTGATAATGTTTGAGGATTATCGGTGATGGTGGCCAATGTGCATCAATTGTCCTTCGCATCTAGAATAAAATACTGGCAATGGTGATTTACATATGAGGAAAATACCAACCATTTATGAAATAAAAAAATAAGTACCATTCACCTTTTTGTTTTCAATTGGTCGAGTTGTAGATCAGAGAACGAGTTCCATCTATTGTGATAGGAATTTGGTTAACGAATGTAATGGCTAACTAATGCATTCACATGTTGGTTGTTTACCCATTCTTTGAAATTGTTCTCTGATCCTCCGCATGCACACTTTTTTTTCACTGACCATTTTAATTTTCAATTAAAAAATAAAAAAATAAAAATTAGTCTGCAAATGGAAAGAAATGCAGTTTTCTATAATGCGATTTTTTAAAGCTTTTCAAGTGGATTTTTCTGGTCAAAATCTGGCAGCAATTTATTGGAATCGCAAGTTTGATAGCTAGTTTCTGCACAATCAAAGCATGCCAGGGGTTTTTCAAGGTGCTGAATCCAAATATGCAGTTAA
>Ga0115848_101095_pt1 | contig 11281 bp, 7 predicted proteins | sample InSIn3gowninarea_FD_83862 | JGI IMG/M metagenome (GOLD analysis project Ga0115848, IMG submission 83862) | reverse complement strand
TACGACACTCTAACTTATCATTCTGCAACCAGTTGTGCATAATCATCCGACGTCCATGGGATCCGGTCGTTTCAACCTTCATTCATTACACCCTTCTTCTTGGACAGCAATTTCAGGGACAGTTTCTTCTAAAGAAATTTCTGAGGTAACCTCTTCTCTCGTTCTTTTTCTACTCTTCTTGGGCACTTTAGGTGAACTACCAGAGGCCTCTTGGAAGTGGTTCCTAATGAGGAATTTTTCCCATGTATCTTTCTTGGTTTTTAACTGTTCCTCAATTAGAATTTTGATAAGCCCATGGTGGTATAGATGTGGCTCAATATTACCCATGTTTCTTTGGACTGTTGTGCTCATTTTTCTAAGGCTAGATAGTAGAAAATAGGGGAGATTGATGTCATGTTCACCCATGAAATGCATCATTATTTTTTCATGGTAAACATACATAATTCCAAATCTGCCTTCACATGTAAAGAATTTCTGAACTAACAGAAGTAAGGCTGTCCATTCTTCTTTGATAACACTAACAGGTATTCCTTTTGTAAAAATAGTAGTGTCCATACCTAGATTTTTTAATATTTTCTTCCATTCTTGGTCTTCAACAGATCGATTCTTGAACCACCGTTCTCCAGTACGTGGAAAGGCAGCTGCTTGAGCTAAACTGCTCTCGGTGACAGTGAATTGCAAGTCTCCAATTTCTACCTTGTTACCATTAAATGAACGAGCAAAAGCCTTGGTAACTTCCTTATGATATCCCTTGAATTTCTGAATAAACTTTAGCCACTTGGCCTTTTGTAGAGCATCCTTGAATTGAGGATATCCATCTAGAAACTTAGAACCTTCTGGTTCTGCCCTTAAAATCTTGCCCATTTATGTATTCAATTTTTCTTTCTCCTCTTACTGCGCTGTTGAATGCTTGCAGAGAGAGATAAATGAAAAAACAATGCTCCAACAGTGAGGGATTACAGCTACAACAGGAGGCTGTGGTGAAATAACGAAGCTGGTGGTCAGGGTTTGGAGTAAAGAAATGAGGAGAGAAGAACCGAGTGAGAATAGGGAGTGAATGAAACAGAGAATGGGAAGATAGCGGAATGAGGGAGTGAACGGCAGTAGGAATGAGGTTATACGTGCGAAGAAGGGTGTAATGAATGAAGGTTGAAACGACCGGATCCCATGGACGTCGGATGATTATGCACAACTGGTTGCAGAATGATAAGTTAGAGTGTCGTAGTACAATAGTACATGTAACTCTATTACGGTGGATTAATGAGATGAGCAGTCATGTTTAGATTTGAAATCGTAGTGATTAGGGACCGTTGGAAAGGAGGGTTACGTGAATTTTTGGACGAGGAGTGGACGGAGGTTATAATCATTACACTAAGTGCCTTAATACCATAATCCGAAGACCATATAATGATATAACTGTTAGTTAGAGATTTAGACCATACCTTTGCATTTTCATGTGATCCCTTTGATAAATGTGATGCTAACCTTTAATTCCTTGTTGCCTTTGTATATGCTATCTCCTTGCTTTTTATTGATGTTGGTGCTTTTTGACTGCAGATTTTCTTTTTGAAACAGAGTGTATTTTTTATGCAGGAATAGAGTGTATCGGCTGCGGAATTGTGATATCAGCTGCGGAATTGTTCTTCAAGCTGCGGAAACTGCAGCAATACTTTCTGCCTGCACACAAAGGATTAAAACAACTTTGACTGTATGAAATAGTCCTGAAAAGGACTTTATTAGTGAGATGAGATGGCGTGAAATGGACTGGAAGAAAGATGAAATGAAATGAATATGGTGAAATGAAATGAAATGGCGGATGAAATGGCGAAATGGTTAATGAGATGGAGAGAAGGAGAGCGATTTTTTTTGGAAAGTATAAGGTGTCAGGTGACCCTGATTTTCACCTTGTACTTTCTGCATAGGACTGCCAATCAAGGATTGGTTTTCAGGCCTATACAACTCTTTTTTTTTTTTTCAACTGAAAGAACCAAAGATCAGGCTGATGGAGGAGGAGTCTTCTCCACGAGCCTCATTGCAGAATCTTATTGAAACAACTTAACAAATTCCTCCTTTGAGAGTGGCTTGCGGTAGACCTTCAGGCGGTGGCCATTCACAATGAGAGGAGTCTGAAATTCATCAATAGTCTTCACTCGAACTACTCCATTATTAAAGACTTCATCAATCTCATATGGCCCAAGCCAATGAGTTTGAAATTTTCCTTTGAATTCGTTAAATTTGGAATCAAACAATAGTGCCCAATCTCCTTTTTGAAACTTCTTCTCTTTGATGTATCTATCATGCCATTTTGTCCTTTGATGCTGAACTAGATCGGTCCTTAAAATGGCATCTTGTCTTATCTCATGTAGCTCATTTAATTGCTCCATTTTGTGTTTCTGGGCTTCTAAAAGATTCATCCCCAACTGGACTGCCATCTTGAAAGTCTTGACTTGGAACTCAATGGGGAGCAGGACTTCTTTCCCATAAACAAGTTCATAGGGAGAATGCCCTGTTGTACTCCTCCATGTAGTTCTATAGGCCCATAAGGCTTCAGGAAGCCTTTCAACCCAATCTCTTCTATGCAGATGAACAGTCTTGGTGATGATATTCTCAAGGACTTTATTTGTAGATTCCACTTGACCATTTGCTTGCGGATGGTAAGGATTAGATGTTCTATGCTTGACTTTTTATTCTTCCATCAGCTTCTCCATCAAATTGGATGTGAATTGGCTTCCCTGATCTGTCACAATTTCTCTTGGGACACCAAAACGAGTGAAAATATCCTCAAAAAGAAATTGAACAACTGAATTTTCAGCGGCAGAAGGTAAAGCTTTTGCTTCTACCCACTTAGTAACATAATCAGTGCAGACCAATATATACTTCTTTTGCTTAGATGGCGGACTAATGGGTCCAATGAAATCTAAAGCCCATTTTTCAAAAGGTTCAATGAGTACCTGTGGCTGCAATGGCATTTCACTTGAAAGAGTTGGTCTCCCAATTCTTTGGCAGCTGTCACACCTTCTGACATATTGTTTTGCATCTTTAAAGAGAGTAGGCCAATAATATCCCAAAGAAAATATTTTATAAGTTGTTCTCTTGTCAGCAAAGTGTCCACCGCATGGCTCATCATGGCATGCCTTCAGGATGTCAGGCATTTCATCTTCCCGAACACATCTTCTGATCACACAGTCTAGCCCTGTTTTGAACAATTCATTAGAAATCCATGAATAACTTGAACTCTACTGAATAATCTTTCTCCTTTCACTAGGAAAAAGATGTGGAGGTAGTTTCCCTGTAACCAAATAATTAGCAATATCTGCATACCAAGGGGTTTTAGTAGTTATTGCAAACAAATATTCATCTGGAAACTTATCCTCTAGAGGAGAATCTTCGTTAGTATTTTGGATTCTAGACAAGAAATCAGCTACCGTATTTTGTTTTCCTGGTCGATCTAACACGGTAATATTGAATTCTTGTAAAAGTAAAAGCCACCTGGTAACTCTGCCATTAGTAACATGTTTTTTCATTAAATATCTTATGGCAGAATGATCAGTATGAAAAAAAGTTTCATAGCCGGTTATGTAGTGTCTAAACTTATTGATCGCATGTACCACAACTAAGAATTCTTTTTCTGTCACAGTATAATTTAACTCAGGGGGAGTCAAATTTTTACTGGTGTAGTAAATCGCATAAGGGACCAAATCCTTTTGTCCCAATACAGCTCCTAGAGTTGTATCTGAAGCATCTGTAGAAATATGGAAAGGGAGTTTCCAATTTGGCCCTCTTAGAATGGGTGCTTCAGATATCCTAGCTTTTAAAGCTTCAAACGCAGATTGGCATTCTCGATCCCATCTGAATTCACAGTCCTTGGTAAGTAATTTGAAGAGCGGGGATGCTATTTTTGTGAAGTTTTCAATAAATCTTCTATAATACCCAGTAAACCCAAGAAAACTCCTAACATCCTTTTGACAGTTTGGAATAGGTAACTTGGAGATGACTTCGACTTTTGATCTATCAACCTTAATCCCATCTCCCGAAATATGATGTCCTAAAACAATCCCTTCAATAAACATCATAAAACATTTTTCATGACTTAAAGAAAGATTTGTTTCTTTACATATTATCAGTACTTTTTCCAAATTTTCTAATGCTTCTTCAAATGTATTACCGTAAACTGTAAAATCATCCATATAAACCTCTACACAATCATGGATTAGATCTGAAAAGATACCTAATACAACCCTTTGAAATGTAGTAGGTGCATTGCAAAATCCAAAAGGAAGTACTCGGTAGGAAAAAGTTCACCATGGACAGGTGAATGTGGTCTTATCCTGATCTTCAGGTGCTACCTGAATTTGATTATACCCACTAAAACCATCCAAGAATGAAAAATACTTTTTACCTGCTAGAGTGTCTAGTACCTGATCAATAAAAGGTAGAGGAAAATGATCCTTCAAGGTTGCCTTGTTCAATTCTCGATAATCAATGAAAACTCTCCATTTACCATTCTTTTTGGGTACTATAACCAAGGGAGAAACCCATTGGCTATCTGAAATTGGGTAAATGAAGTTTACCTTGAGTAATTTCTAGAGTTCTTCTTTCACGATTTCCCTAAGGTTTGGATTCATCCTCCTCTGCGGTTGCCTAATAGGTATATTGTTTTCTTCAATATAGATGTGATGAATACAAGTATTAGGATCAATTCCTTTCATATCGGTGTATTCCCATGCAAATGCAGCAGAATTCTTTTGCGAGAGTTTGGTTAACTTTTCTTGTTGTGGTCTTTCCAAGTTTCTATTGATGTTCAATGTTTTCCCTGGAAGGATTTCAACAGTAGAACTACCAAACTCTTCCATTGAGAAGAGAGACATCTGTCTAGAGGAGAGATATTCAATATCAGCATCTAACTGAAATTGTGTAGAGTCATATTCTAAAGATATTTCAAAGTTTTCTAACGTGTTTAGAATTTGACTATCTTCACTAATCTTAGAGATGGTAAGAACAGGTTTTATAGTATCCTCATCATCGACCCACTCATCTTCTCCTATTTCTATTATTGCCTTTGCTGGAGGATACAAGTTCAATTTCTTAGTTGAATTACCATATGAAATATACATGTCCCCATACCTACAACTAATAAAAGCATCAGCTATTGCTAGCCAAGGTCTTCCTAAGATAAGAGGATGTCCTCCTAGATTGTTCTTGGGAGTCAAAATCATAAAATCAACTGGATATTCCCAAGAGTCTAGGGAGACTGGAATGTCTTCCAATACACCATCAGGTTTAATGATTGATCGATCTGCACGTTGCAGTAGAGTAGGTGTAAAGAGAAGGTTAGGAAGCTTTAATTGGTCCATGGTCTGTCTACTCATGATGTTGATAGTGGCTCCTAAGTCAATCATAGTATTTGGGATTTCAACCCCATTAATATGAGTTTTGAAAATACGACTACTGGGATCTACATACTTTTGCATGGTAATCTTACCCATCATAATGTCTGCAATTTTTCCAACCAGATGTATCCTTTTGGTATCTCTGGTTCTCTTTCCTGTTTTCTTCAGACTCAACTCCTTTATTGTCTTTGCTAGAATAGGAATTTCTTTAATGGCTTGTAACAAGGGAATCTTGATATAGACATTCTTCAATTCATCTAGAAAGTTATAGTCAGGCAACCAAATTTGTTTTTCCACTCCCTTGTCAATTTGCAATCTCTCAGGAAAAGGAGGAGTGGATGAGGATGTAGGTTGCTCAACTATGGGAGTTGTAGGAGTTATTTCTTTTTCTTTTTCATTTTGGTTTTCTAGGTTTTGAAGAGATGCTTCAGAACCTTTATTTGCTTCTAGAGATTCTTCCTCAAAAATGTTTTGATTTTGGGCACTTGTAGAAGGTTTATCTAAAACTCTACATGATCTGAGTTGTACATCATTGAGAGGAACAATCATATAGGTAGGAAACTGTTGTCCTTCTACCATATAGGCATTTTGAGGGTTTTTATTGTTGGGGTTTGGTATTGGCTGAGAAGGGAGTTGATTTGATTTTTGTTGGAATGGAAGCAAGAGTTGTTGTTGTTGTTGTTGTTGTTGAGGGAATGGTAATGATAACAGCAGATTTTGGTTTGGAAGTTGTGGAACGTTTGGTTTGGAAAATATGCGGGATATTGGTAGAATTGAGAGAATCTTCCATAGGGATTTTGCATCCCTTGAGCCCATGATTGAAAAGAATTCTGAGATTGGTGCCAAGGTTGTTGCAAAGGATTCCAATTTGGTTGGCTTTGAAAATTCATAGAGTTATTAAACCCTTGATTCTGTTGTCCTTGCCAAGGTCTCCTTGCAACAAAACATAGAGATTCGAGTGTGGTTGGGTCTTTTTGAAATACTACTTTAAGGCCAGGGATTGAAGGACAATCCTTGGTCTCATGATTTTCAGAGAAGATTACACATGTATCTACAACCTTTGCATCCAAGGGGAATTCCCTTAGAGCATGTTTCTTTCGGCATTTTGGGAAAAAGATGGCCAAAGCCTCAGCCTCTGCTTTCTGTTTATTTTGTATCTTAAGAGTGTCTATTTGTTCACTAAGACTCCCTAAGATGTCAGTTTTAAATTCATCCAGCATGTTGCCAATTTCTGCCCTGCTAACTGAACCAGTTGCAGATTTATTTTCTCGAATGAGAGAAGGATCTCTAGGCCCTATTTTGGTTTTGGATTTTCCCCTCGAGAGATGAACACATAGGTCAGCTATTTCATTGAGTGGAAGTTGAGAGATATCTCCCTTCCCCATCATATTCAAAATGTCTATCCATTCATCTCTGATAGCTTTCAGTAAAAGGGATTTTAAGGTTTCCTGATCTACATCACTCATTTTTGCTCTTTTTAGATTGTATTGGAATCTTTCAAGTAGTTCTTCTAGATTTTCATCTTCTCTCTGGACCATTTTAAATACCTCATCCTTGTGATTGGTGGGCATACAATAGTCTAGGTACCTATCTAGGAATGTTTGTTTCATCTCATCCCATGTCCTGATGGACTGAGGGACTAACCCCATGAACCATTTCAGAGCTGCTCCTTTCAATGTTGAAGGGAACAGTTTGCGCTTTTGAGAATCCTGTAGATAATCATAAGTTCGACATACGACCTCAAACTCAAATAGAAATGTTTCAGGGTCTTCATTTCTTTCCCCATGAAAATGTGGGAGAACAGAGGATGAAATGTTTTTCATGGTTGCATTAGATTCTTCATCAACTATAGGAAATCCAAAGGAATTGTTTCCTTCAGTATTTCCTCCAATATTACCTATACCGCCTCCATTATTTCCTCTTCCACCTCCTCTATTAATCCCGTTAGTTCGTTCTTCAGTCATGATGGTTCCCATAAAGGTTTCAAAGCCCTCAGGTTCTTCTACAAATGGCAAATGAGGAGAAATTCCTCATTTCTCTCCCTCAGGTGTTTCTACTTCTTCAATTATAATTGGTCCTCCTAAAGAAAGAAGAAAAGGATCTCCACCTAACTCAGACTCGATAGATGGTGAAGGTGAGTCCACTGTTGCTTCTGGAAGTCTAGAGACTCTTGGACTAGGAGTAAGGATTGGAGATGAAGGTGATTCTTGCCTTAGCCTCGATGGACTTGTGAAAATCGAATTCTTAGCCCCGACTAAAAACCTTCCCCTAGAATCTCTAGCTCTATGCATGTCATTTTTTTTATTTCTTCAAGTCAAGTTAATATTTCTTTTTATGTTCTTCCAGGTCACTCTAGGTGCAAGAAGAGAGCATACTCAAGAAACTATTAAATTAATAAATTTCTTTTCTCTGATCCTCCAGATCACTTTGAAGTGCAAGAGGAGAGCATACTTTGATAGGTTATCAACTTCTCTTCTTGAAATTTTATGTTTTTTTTCTAAGAATATGGCTACTTAATTTCACTTCCCCGGCAATGGCGCCAAAATGTTTGGTCAATTTAGTTTTTTCTAAATTGATATCATTAATTGTCAACCAGGGGCTCGTAAGCTGATGAAGTGAAGGTGTATAGTATATACTTAAGCAACCTCTTATATTTTTTTGTCGTTTTTAGGTGATGTTTGTGGTCAATTTGACTTCCTAAGATGGAGAGATGGCTTTATAAACAATGAGTGAATTGTGTGTGTATGGTGGTTTCTAAATGATTCTTCAAACTTCAAAAGAAAGCTTTGAAAAGTAACTTGCAATGGAATTGAAAACTTCAAATGAAAGCAAAGTATAAAGCAAAGTGACTAATGGCACTAATCCACTATCTATGCTGCTGAGAAGAACAAAAATAACACCTATGTTAACTCAATGGAAAATGGAAAACACTACTTTAATTGCAGAATGACAAATCATAATACTCCATCCTTTCTCAACATTCTGCCTCTAGCTGATATTGTTCAGGTAAAAAGGGTAGTTAAGAAGGAGTTAGTAAAATGAGTCTAAAATCTAAGCAAAGCAAGCTGCAACTTCAATAATATTCTGATCTCATAAAGGTTAGTTCATAATGATAAAGATATCATCAAAGGATTAGTACACAACTTGTTAGAAACTTGATAAAAGAGTATAAGTCTAAAGTCTAATCAAAGAAAGCTACAATTTCAATAACATTCTGATCTCATAAAGGTTAGTTCATCATGATAAAGAGATCATTCAAATAATTGGTATGCAGCTTGTTAGAAAATTGACAAAATGAACTATCAATGAAACTAGATAAGCAAAGTAAAATCAGAAGCTCTAGACAAGACAACTTAAAATACCATCAGTTGATAAAAAGGAAATAAAAACACACTATCCCAGGCTAACACACCTGCATAAAACAAGACTGATCAGTTATAGAAATGTTGGAAATGTAAAGGCAGAAATTAAAGACATAAAGCAAACTGTACATGCATAAAGAAAATGAAAAGTGCTGAAATCAAATAAGGAAAGGCAGGAAAATAATTTAAATGCTACTATACACAGGTTTTCATAGATGGGGGCCCTCCATCCAGTCAACCAGCTAAAATATCAGCTACTTGAAATGAACAGAAACAGCAGTCTTCTTATTTAAATCAGCATGTCAAAATCACAGTGGAAAAGTGTTGTAACACCAGTCTAAAAAACAGAGTTTCGTTTTTTAAAAATAATAACAGCAAATGTATTATCTAAAAGCTAATCTACAAGCGTACGCAGACACTGTATTTATAAGCACATGGACAAACTGTCCAATGCGTAAAACAGGAAACTAAAAATAATTAACAGCGTAATGACTTAATGAGGCAGCAACACGCAGGCAGCTCCGTGCACGTCTAGTGGAAACGGTCATCATGGGGATTAAATCTAAGGTTGGATCCTATCTCCTATAGCCTTTGTGGAGTGGAGGAAGTGCCACCTGTAGTTTTGTGTCCTTTTTTCTCACGCAACACCGTTTAGAGTTTGCTGATTGATCGGGAGTGGAACTGCGTTGACCAAGGGCGTATGTGACTATGCTGTCCCAACCAATAGAACACGAACCATTAGCACATCCATTCCCACGTGCCCATGTGGCTCGTTTCTCAAGAAGACACGTGGAGTATAGTGAACAACAAAAAGGTTGCGGAATTGTTGAATGGCTGCGGAATTGCTGAATGGCTGCGGAATCACTGTGCATGTACCAAAAATCTAAGCAAATAGTAAACCATTAGTATAGTCAGCAAACTATGATAAAAGACATATAATGTAATGATTTAAACAGGTAAATGGAGGAAAAAGGGGCAAAAGAGAGAAATAGGTAGGAAAGAGCTGTTGGAATGATAGATAACTAAATGTAGGTTTTGAGGCTCAACACCTATACAGATGCAGATTGGGTCAGAAGCATGATGACAGAAAAAGAACAAGAGGTGGAGCATTCTTTATGGGTTCGAGATTAGTATCTTGGTTCGGCAAGAAACAGAGTTTGATTGCTTTATCTATAGCTAAAGCGGAATATGTGGTTGCTGCATCTTCTTGCACTCAACTCCTTTGGATGATGCAAACCATGCAAAACTTTCAAATCACTTGTACTCCACCTATCTCCATCTTATGTGATAATACAAGTGCAATCAGTATTTCAAAGAATCCAGTCATGCATTCAAAAACAAAGAACATACCAATCAAGTATCACTTTCTCCGAGAAAGTGTTGGAACAAAATATCAAGTTGGAGAATGTTCCATCTAAGGAAGAGTTGCTGATATTCTCACAAAACGATTGTCCAGTGACACATTTGAATACCTCAGACAAAATCTGGGAGTAGTTGATGCTTCATCCTATTGTTGAAGCTTGTCAGTTTCAAAGAAAAGTTGGTGTACGTGAGTTGGATGAGGCGCATCCGCGTACATACACTGATTTATGCAGGTGCAGTCGCGTATATGGAGTCCTGAAGAAAATCAGCAAGGAAAAACTCTGGATGAAGAGAGTCTGATATGGGTATGACAGAGACCATCTAGCACAAGTTCAGGGGGAGCAGATAATATTCTAATAATGAATTTTTGGCATTACCTTAGAAGCTCTTTGTTCAAGTACTCAAGCAGTTTTGGTTCAGGTGGATTAGCTGCAGAAAGAAGAACAGAAGGAGAACTTAGTTGCTGATCTGAATTGTGATTGACAGATGCTCCTACTATTAGTTATTGGTGTCTTTCATAAGTATTGCTCTAGATATTTCGTCTCTATGTCATGTATCTCTTTTATGGTGTCAAGCTCATGTAACGGCCTATTTTGGTTTCCCCACAATGCCTGGGATGAAGATGTAATGTATTTGGTTGTCATATGTTCTAATGTATCCCCACTTGGTTGGGTGATAGATGTATGTTGATCTAGGTGGATCTTGGTGGCCACCTGCCAAGTCCACCTGGACCCCCGCCATTGTTTTTCTCAGCATTTTTAGTTTCCTTAATTGTAGCACAACTTACTATTTTTAGCAGTTTTTCGGGTCCTGAACTTCCGGAGCCGTTTTGAGGCCCTAAACGACGTTTTTTGGGAAATCTCGGGGCAACATGCATCCACGGACCAATGTTTCCATTCACAAAGTGGTAGTTCTCGGATAGATCTTTCTAACGAGCTATTGTATGTGTCAAACGAAGATCATATGCCAAAGTTACGACCCTAGGAAGTTGATGTACCAATTTACCCAAACAGGGCCCATAGTTTGGTGTTTCATCTTCTAGGGTTAGGTTTTGGAATGTTAAGGGTTTTCCATTGTTTATCAACAATAAATAGGCCTTCGAGCTTGATTGTAAGACAATTCAAAAGCATGTAGCCACCACATCTCTTCTCAGAGATAAGCTACCAT
>Ga0115848_101094_pt1 | contig 11286 bp, 8 predicted proteins | sample InSIn3gowninarea_FD_83862 | JGI IMG/M metagenome (GOLD analysis project Ga0115848, IMG submission 83862) | reverse complement strand
CGCGCAAAGCAGTATGTCGAATGGGTGTCTCTTGTTCACCACTAGTCTTCTCCAGTATGAAGTCATTCTTTGAAGAGCTAGTTTCTCGCTGTACGCTGAGAGTGTTCATTGGTCGGAGACCTCCTGAGAAAGGAGTGCGTGCCTTCGAGGATTAGTCAGTAGAAGCTGACTACATGCTTTACTCACCTGTTTGAATGGCATTCTCTGTGTCCTACTTGGAGACTCAATTATCACAGCGTCTTCTGGAGTTGATCTGCTACTCGTGTTAGTAGGGATCAAATATATCTGCACTCGTTGAGACTGACTCCCAGCCACCTAGCAGCCGTATCTCCTCTGAGCAGACTCTCGGATCATGAGGCTTGTTGGCTGGTAATCTGACTCTAGCCGGTCAATGTAATCCTCCTCTTATGCTCGAGCGTGGTGTCAAAGGCAAGTACATACAGTGGTTTTCTGGTAGATGCACGGCGGTTGACAGTGCTTAGAATGGTTCCCTCCTTCGTTTGCGGTTGTGGTACTTCGGTGGATTCGTCGTCATCGTCAGAGATCTGGCGCTTCATTAGTAAAGATGCTTCTGGTGACAAGAGTAAAAGTGATAGACGAACAACGATCTCGTCGTCGAACGTGCCTTCAAGCAAATGGTCGACGGTTTTCCTCTTGGTTTTTGCAGAGCCGCTCGCAGGGCTCATCTGTCTGGACCGCAATTTCGCAATCCGGGTCGTGCGTAGAGGAGTGTCATTAATGTCTCGGTTCGAAACATGAGATCCGTCGGACTCAGTAAGATTTTTCGAGATTTGTGCGCACACACCATCGTATATAGTGCTAAGCAAGCTCGGACCTTGCCCACTGAACAGATTCATATATCACAAAACAGCACGAGCATTACTTCTAGTCATGATCACAAGGAGGTCAAGTCTGCTTTAACGAAGACTAATCAGATTCTCTGGTACGTCAGACGCTGAGGATTCTCTTTTATTGGAGCAATCATCAAAGCGGTCGCGTCCCCGCAGTTCAAGACGCGTCAATTGAAAGTACAAAGTACAGCTTGCTAAATAGCAAGGATGGTAATTGTGTACAACCAGACAAGGATTGTCATATTGGGAAGGAATTGCTTGCATTTACAGCAGCGCTGGCCGCTCAATCCAAAGCATTGTAGCCAACATTGATACATCCTTCTCTTGGCTTGAAAAATGCCCATCAAGAAGAGGAAGGCTTAGTCCTAGACTCCTCTGAATACAGTGTCGTCCTTCTCTTCTCAGAGCCAGGGCCTGCTACATTCTTCTGCTGACGGGCTTCATCCACAGCGGTCTTCTGTGCTATGCTCTCGTCATGACTTCGCCAGACAATGTTGGTGTCCGGTGGGAATGCCAGTACTCGTTTGATGGTTTCCCTAAGCATTTGTTAGTGATTGGCAATTATGGACTGTAACACATTAGAAGCGTACCTGATCTTGATATTTCTGCCACCATCAATCTTGGTCCACACACTGAGTACATCCTCGCCGCTTCGAACACTGAGTACAGCACCACAAACCTCATCACTAGCTTCCATGAACTGGTCGCCTACAATGGCTAGGAGTAGATCTTCCCAATATCGATCAGCGACACCTTTCTTGAGTCTTATGATCCATTTACCACCCCTCTTGTTAGCCTCATCCTCCCACACAGGCCTTACACCATGCTTGAAAATATGGTAGTCTGACACTGTCGGAAGCGCAGATGGAGGCTTAAGGTGGGTGTAGACCGACCAGAAGCCTTCCACCGTCCCTATTAGAGCTACCTTGACAATAGACTTCTCATAGTCGGCTATACGAGTATTTGCAGGTGGTCGGTAGAAGAGGTCCCAGGTATGTTTCAAGTTGTGCTCAGCTTGTTCATCGCCTGTATTTGGCGAGAATTTTTCTTGAGCCTTAGGTGCAGGCTCGGCTTCCTTCTCTTTTTCTCTTTCTCTCTCCTTCTCCTTCTCTTTCTTGTCCTTTTCCTTACTGGAGAAGTCGAAGCCCGAGCCCGTACTTGGAGTTTTAGGTGTCTTTGCTTGTCCGAAAGATGCAAAGGCTCCAGTACCCAGTCCGAAGGCGGAAGACGCACCAGGTCCTGGAGACTTCACGGACAAAGGTGAAGCGGAGTTGAACGGATTGGTCTTGCCGTGGGACGAGGTGTCGCCGAATTTCCTACCAGAAAATGTTCGAGGAGAGTCTGTCTTGGTACTATCCTTCCCATCCAAATCTCTCATAGACAATGATGGCTTGTCCTTGGTACTGAAACCACATGTTAGACAAGACCATAGACTTGTGGTTAATATGCTTACTTCGATCTCCGAGTCCAAAGATTGGCTTGATCCATGGATTATGGTTGAAGAATGGTGGAAAAGGATAGGACGAAGGAGCCTGCAGGTAGCACGGCTAGGATTTGGGCCAGATCAGGATCAAGCAAGCATTGGTTGCCTTCTCTTGCGCCGGTATAAGGGAAGGACTACTTTTTGAGATTCGTATCGAGCGCCACAGTATTAATGGTTTTGTACAGTTTTTTCGCTGTATTCGCGCTTCCTAGTTTTTGTGTTCGTACAAATACTCTTTCCGTGTTGGATCTGGGCTTTCAAGAGGGATATGTTTCTGCAATCGCGTTTTTATATCTGGAAAAATTGCTTGGATGTATGTTAAACAACAAAATGCAAGTGACTTGCGACCGCTAATGGATCATTCCAAGGGCCAAATGCAGGAACACAGCACTAATTGTCAATTGGGTGCTAGCGTCTTTCCTCAGATACACGACAGAATTTCTAACATCACAATTCTACCTTCCTTCTTACATACGACCACCAACTCAAATCATTGCCAGCTGTTCAGCCATGAACTTACGATGAAGCTGGCGATTCCGATGTGTCGGTCGAGATAGATCTTTTCATAAAGATTTCGCATCTAAAACCATTACTGCGAGGGCCTTTTGGCTACCATGATACGGTGATGACCTGATTGACGAAACACTATTGTACTCATCCTGTCCTTCCTAGCATGCGCTTTCGACGATTTCCATAGGCAAATCCTATATCTGTTGGTGAGTTGAGATCTACACTCGAGATTATTTCCACGGATGATCTATTATGATGAACAATTGAGCTCTGGTAAACCGATTTTCAACCGCTTTGTCGTACGGTGAATGCTGGTCGAAGTTGAGGTAGACGGCAAAGATCTGATCGTATTCTTCGGATAGTGTCACGAAAACTCATTCTACAATAAAGGAGCATTGCTGACGCCCGAAATTTAGGAACGTGAGCACCAAAATCAGCATTTGAATTCATGCGTTTTGTTCTTGCTATGGTAGATTGTCTTCAAGTTGTTTGGTTGAGCCGAGGGCTAGAAAATTCCAACACGACTTTCATACTGCATCGATACTGGCTCTCGAGCTAAGCTGCTCATTCTGGTTGCCTAGCTTGGAGATCTGTAGAAACGCGTCAACGCCATATCCTTCCAGACTATGCAACTCCAATCCTCCGGCCCAGTACTCTGCATACACTTTACTCATTGGCAAACCCATCCCTAACCGTAGTTTTGGATCTCTAGATGAGAGTGAGCTCAACGAAGAATCCTTTGACTTACCAGGCGCGGGTGTCGTCTTAATGTCCTGCATTGTCGCAGCCATCGCAGGCACTTGGCTAAGATTCGCCAAACGATCCCGGCTTCGTGGTCCCTTATTGAAAGACCACAGGTATGGCAGGAGCTCCCTCGGTATGCCTCCGCCCTGGTCAGAGATTCGAACAACAACGTGCTGTGAAGCTTCGCATATCAACACCTCGATGGGTGGTGGAGGCTGCTTTGTTCTTTTGGATTTCTCCATCACTGCTTGCACTGAATTTCGTAATAGCTCACCAACGATGTATTCCAGATGGTTCAAAACGTAGGGGAATGTCGCCTTAAGATGACCACGAACGTTTATTTCGGGTACTGCTATTCCAGGTGTTGCGTCGCGACAGACTTGCTGGGCGAACTTGCCACAACCTTGAATGACTTCCTCAGCATTGCACCTTAGCAGAACCTCGCCTACAAAATCATTTTCTGAGCTGGGATGCGGACTGTGTCCGGGAGAGTTGTAAGTATCGGTCAATGCGAGATGTTGTTCCGCAATTACCCTCCTAGAAATTCTGGCTCTCAGTGTGCCGTTGACAAAAGCGTCCATATCATCAGCAGGCACAAGATTTTGACATTCCAGCACTCCTATGACCAACCTTGGAATTACGGTCAGATGTTCCTTCAAATTCTCACTAATCACTTTGCATAACCTGTCGTTGTCTTCGATGGTGTTAACCACAGGCAGCTTCCTGAAGCTCTCGAAGGACTTGTAGTATAGCTCATAGACATGAGACAGATGCGGATTGGTGACCACTGCGTAGGGCAGCTTTTGCATCTCGCGCAGGCGGTGAGCGATTCGAGTAGGCAGCTCATTACGGACGTAGTTGGCTGAGCTGATCAACCGACCCTCAGTCAGTGTCCTGCCAAAGAAGAACAACTGACGCAGACTCATGGGTCGTATAGGTCGATCGACCCATTCGTCCAAGGCTGACGTGGGTCGCCATTTCGGCGGCGATGGCACAACTGTTGAGATCCAACGTGGTGTCAGTAAAAGGCTTCGCAGTGGCTTTGACAACGCCCTGACCCGTAAAGACGTCGCCGGTATCATCTCATGCGCGCGATGCGGGATATGCTTCCGAACTCTGTTCTACAGAGCTTCTCTTCATGCTGCGCTAGAAAGGCACCAGCGGTGTGTATTCAAGATATCAGTCCTTGGACAAGGCGAACATTTAATGACTGCAATGTATTGATGTTTGGCGTAACTCTTGCCATGTAATAGTCATCATGTAAGAGGCATGAAGGAAAAGGACGACCTGGTCTTGCTGGTCAGACTCATACTGGTCGAAAGCGCAGGTCGCACAACGAGCCAGAAAGTTTTAGTGTACAAACGGGCGTCCACCAGCAACGTCACCGTCAACGAATCCCAGGTTTCGTGCATACACGAGGCTTTGATGGAAAGAATTACTATGGTGTAGCTCATACATTCGGATTGTCCTGCTTGCTCGTTTGTTGCCATTATGCTTTATTGACAGACAAGTGCATCCTCCGCCATCCCATCCGTATCCTCCCAACTTCTCTACCTATCCTCAGTCTCGAGCAGTTTGTCCCACACCATCGCACTAGCGACTGCACAACTGCACGAAGGCAACTTCCATTCTTTACGCGACCTGCAGACAACCATTAGTGCAGAGTCAGCAACCGCTGACTGCAACCATTATGGACAACGTAGGTCCTTCTTACGCTCCTTTGATCTTCTATTATAGCAGAATTGTGAACACAAGCTGACCTTGCGTCATGGATTGCGATGAACAGCTAGCCGGTCCAGATATGGTCATAGACCCTTACGATCAACCTACTCAGCAGGATGGTAGTGCTCACGATGTTCATTTGACCGACGCAGACAACCAGGAAACTCCCTTGCGAGCGGACGACTGTAGGCAAAGCTGACGGCCTTTTGAACTCTTTACTGACAAGATGAGCAGTCGAGACATTTAAGAAGCATGTGTTTCCTCCCCTCGATGACCTCGAGGTTGAAGACGAAATAATAAACACTTGGCACATAGAGAAATGGCGACAATTAACACGCCGAGAACATGGTCCTGTTTTTGAATGCGGTGGCGCACCCTGGAGAGTCCTCTTCTTTCCTTGGGGCAATAGTGTGGATTGCGCCTCCTTCTACCTCGAACATGGCTACGAAGATGAGCCGCCTACGGACTGGTATGCCTGCCTCCAATTCGCTCTTGTTCTTTGGAACCCGCTCGATCCGACGATATTTAAGGTACACAATGCGAATCACCGATTCAATGGCAAAGAGGCGGACTGGGGCTTCACGAGGTTCGTTGAACTCAGAAAGGCCTTTCACTCCCCATGGGAGGGCCACTCTCGCTCGCTTGTCGAGAACGATGAAGCCAAGTTGACCGCCTACGTGCGTAAAATCAAGGATCCAACTGGTGTGCTGTGGCATAACTTCGATGGCTATGATTCGAAGAAAGAGACTGGCATGGTTGGTTTGAAAAATCAGGGCGCGACATGCTACCTCAACTCCTTGCTTCAATCTCTGTACTTCACAGATGCATTCCGAAAAGCAGTATACCAGATACCAACTCAAGACGAAGCCAGCAGACAGAACAGCGCATGGACTTTGCAAAGACTTTTTTATCGCTTGCAGAAAGACCAAGGTGCGGTTTCGACGAATGAGCTTACAGGTTCTTTTGGCTGGGACTCACGGCAGATTTTTGAGCAACAAGACGTACAGGAACTTTCCAGGATACTGATGGAGAGATTAGAGACACGAATGAAGGGAACCGCTGCGGAGACGGCCCTGCCCGAGCTCTTCGTCGGCAAAATGAAGACCTACATCGAATGTATAAATGTGGACATGGAGTCCTCTAGAAAAGAGGATTTCTGGGACATACAACTCAATGTACGGGGAAACAAAAACCTGGATGACAGTTTCAAAGATTATATTCAAGTGGAAACCTTGGAGGGCGAAAATAAGTATGATGCAGGTCCGCCACATGGCCTTCAAGATGCTAAAAAGGGTGTGATATTCGAATCGTTTCCACCTGTATTACACCTACAGCTAAAGCGCTTCGAATACGACATCAACCGAGATGCCATGATGAAAGTCAATGACAGACATGAATTTCCGGAGGAGATCGACCTTACTCCATACCTCTCGGCCGAAGCCGACAAAAACGAACCTTGGGTATATCAACTACACGGAGTTTTAGTACACAGTGGCGACTTCAATGCAGGCCACTATTACGCCTTTCTCAAGCCGACTAGGGAAGGTTATTTCTACAAGTTCGATGATGACAGAGTCACGAGAGCGACGAAAAAGGAAGTATTAGAGGAGAATTATGGAGGAGAATATCCTGCTACAGCTAATGGCGTTGTTGCACAACGACAGCCTTACATGCGAGGAGCCTCGACGAAACGATCAATGAATGCTTACATGCTGGTGTATATTAGAAAGAGCAGAGTTGATCAGGTTCTGCTAGGTGTCAAAGACGATGACATCCCATCACATATCGACAAACGCATATCGGAGGAGAAAACCGAAATGGAAAGACGAAGAAAAGAGAAGGAAGAAGCACATCTCTACGTCGGTCTTGGTCTCATATCTGATAAATCCTTCCAGAAACACCACTGGTTCGACCTTACCAATTACGAGGCTGAAACCGGTGATCCAGCAGCAGCTACGTTCAAGAGAGTGCTGCGGGCAAAGAAAGTGACAGATTTCGCTGCTGAAGTTGCTCCGGAGCTAGGAGTTGAGGCGGATGAAGTACGCTTTTGGGTCATGGTCGGGCGCCAAAATAAGACAAACCGGCCTGATCAGCCGATCAAAAACGAATCGACCATCGAAGACGCATGGCACAGACATAGCTCCAAAGGTAAGCCCTTCTATCTCTGGGCCGAAACTCGGGAGCGGGACAAGGACACCGGCAGAGTCGAATGGCCCGACGTCAGCGGAGATGGTATCTTCAAGAACGGCGGCAACCATCCCATATTGGTGTTCTTGAAATACTTTGACATCAACCAGCAAGACTTAGTAGGCATCAGTCACGTCTATGTTAATAAGAACGACAGAGTTGACAGCCTCTTCCCATACATCCGGAAGATAATGAATTGGAACGACAGCAGGAAAATATCTCTGTACGAAGAAATTAAGTTCAATATGATCGAACAAATGAAAGAAAGTTTAAGTTTTGGACATTCGGAAATCCAGGACGGTGACATTATTTGCTTCCAGGAGCATGAGAAGAATCCAGGGATTGACATCGATCATGTCACATATGCCAATGCTCGTCAATACTACGACTACCTCTTGAACAAGATACCAGTTTCTTTTCATCCACGACCAGGAAATGAAGGCAAAGTCTTCCAGCTGGATTTGAATAAGAAAATGAGCTATGAGATGTTCTCGGAAAAAGTCGGTCAATACCTTGATGTTCCTGCTACACATCTTCGATTTGCAACAGTGCACGCGACTACAGGGAAGCTAAAAGGCTGGGTGAAAAGAAACATGCAACAAAACCTGTATCAAATCCTGCAAGTACCGTTCACAGCATATGGAGCGTACTCGCAACAGCGCTCAGACGCTCTTTACTACGAAGTTCTGGAAACGTCGTTGCAAGATTTTGAAACGAAAAAGGTCATGAAGGTAACGTATCTACCAGAAGGAATTGTCAAAGAGGAACCACTCGAGGTTCTAGTGCCCCGACAAGGCATTGTCAGCGATATCATCACTGGTGTGATAAGAAAGACCAAGCTGAATGAGCTAAGTCCACCACCGGACCTGCGAGAGTTCCGAGTCCTTGAAGTCGCTGCTGGTAAGATCACGCGCGAACTACCAAGTGATTTCAATGTGGCAACGATCGGAGAATTCATCACCCTCTACATTGAGCGGATACCGGAAGAAGAGATCGAAGCTGCAGATGAAGACAAACCAATATACTGCTTCCACTTTGACAAAGAAGCGAACAAACCTCATGGAATACCTTTTAAATTTGTTACCAAACCTGGTGAAGTCTTCAGCGATACGAAGGACCGTCTCAGCAAGCGGACCGGCATCAAGGGCAAACTATTCCAAAATCTTAAGTTCGCCCTTGTGGCCAAAGGCCCATATTCGAAAGCTCAAGTGCGATATTTGGAAGATCACGATATCTTGCATGAGATTGCACATGACGAAGACAGCCTTGGACTGGACCATGTGAACAAGACGAGGAGCTTCTGGGGAAGAGCTGAAGGTATGTTCATCAAATAGAATGGGATGAATGCTGAGGGCTCCAATACAAATCAATGAGAGATTATGCCTGTCAGACAGGAATGAAAGCAGGCTAGTTTGAAGCGAGCTCCGGTAGGTCAATGACAGACGGCGTTTGAGGAGTAGGTGATCACCATGCAGGACGACCTGGTCTCGGTTACACGAGTGATCGAGCGCTGACCCTAAGGCCTGTTTGACGCCGGTTTCAGCAACAGGACGACTTGATGCTAAGATGGGTGGCTAGAATCTGGTCTGGATGGAATACTCCACGAAACGTTACGCAGGCACAAGACGAGAATCAGTTAGACATCGTTAGCACAACGACAGGATATCAATAGGTGGCGAGAGACATGCACAGGGAAGTGATGGCAATATGTAAAGTGGGATGATGGAGAACAGATACTACCGAATAAAATTGTCCACTTCGACCTCATAAACCCAGTGCACTCATCACTAACACTCAACTTTGACGCGCTATATATAACTGTCCTTTTGATTTCTGGACATGTCAGTCAAGTAAAGGCATTCATTCAATCACGAAAATAGTACTCTTTGCATACACAATGGTCACTGACAACAAATCATAGATACATCATTGATCACAGGAAGTGGAGTGATCAAAAGTGAAGCGAAGTGAGATGTAAGTGATCGGGCTCTGAAGTTGGTCGAAGACTTCCCAATCGAGAAGGTGGCGCGACTGGAATATGCCGTAGCACCGAACGTGGTATTCCCGCTTTGGTCGTCGAAGTTCGCCGTACCACCTAAAGAGGCAGGTGTGGCGTTTGCATTCGTGATTGAAGTGGACAGCCGAAGTACTGGCCTTCCGAGGTCATCTTCTGTTCTGCTCATTCCCTTGTCCATTCTCTGCGTTGTTGATAACCACATACTGTAGTCTTGCAGTACTTTGTCTGATGTTGTCCACAGAACATCAAGACTCTGCAACACCGATTGGCAGTATTTCTTTCAAAGCCAATAACAAAGATCACGACGCCTCTGCCTCAGTCACACCACTAGTTTATGCTTCATGGTCGGGCTCCCATTAAAGCAGCAGTCCTATGACTACTAATCATTACAATTGGTATAACTTATAGTCTCATCAAGAAACATTGACAATACACGACCATCATGACATCCAGTATTCTTCACGTCTACCACCCCTCACGTAACCTCAACCTCCTCGAGCATACACCATATGGCCCCACAAGCAGTGCTCCACCTTCCAGCCATGCCTCACAACCTCCAGACCACATCCTACTCTTTGTCGGCGGCATGTTTGACACATTCAACCACCCTCACTACGTTTCCGACCTCGCACACCTTTTCCTCATCAGCTCCACCAGCCATCAACCCTGGCGGGTAATGCACGTGCAACTCTCCAGCGCTGGTCGAGCATGGGGCATCTTCAGCATAGACCGCGACATCGAAGAGATGGCAACAGCAATCACCTTCATCCGCACCAAACTCTACACCCACAAGTACATCGACATCGTGCTAATGGGCCACTCCACCGGCTGCCAGGATATCATGCGGTACCTCACCGCCCTAAACCCCCTGAACCCACGAAACGCAGCAAGGCCGTCTGTAGAGGGTGCAATCCTACAAGCACCAGTATCAGACCGCGACGCTGTTCTCCACACCATTGACGACGAAGATGCCCCCGAGACACGTAAAGCCTATGACGCCGCCATGAAAATCGTGAAAAGCACAGCGGAGAAGGACAGACGAAATGTCATATTGCCGATGAATCTTACAAAACCACTGTTCGCGCCCGCACCAATCAATATAGAAAGATTCCTCAGTCTCGTCAGTCCTGACAGCCCGCAGAACCCGAGCGTTGAAGACTTCTTCTCCCACGATCTCGGCGACCATATATTCCAACGTACATTCGGCTCGATCGGCAAGAATGGCGTTCTCCAATTATCATCGCAATCCGGACGAACACAGGGCTCAAAGTCAAACGAGCAATCTCCAATCCCAACACTACTAGTCCTAATGTCCGATTCAGACGAAAACGTACGCTCCCACATTGTCAGCCAAAAGAACTCCCTCAACCAATGGGGCAAGGCCCTAACTCACGAGAGCGGATGTTTGCTAGACCCTGCATCAGACGTGATCCTAAACGCGATCCACGATGTCGGCGGTGATGACTGGCCGAGTCAAGAGGCGCGATTAGTTAACTTGAGAGCCGCGGTACTGAGCTACTTGAGTTCGCGCGTTGGTGATATCGGGAGCGAGGCCTGGGATACTTGGAGGAGGGACCGGGAGAAGGTCATGAGGTTGAAAAGGGATGATGGGAGGGATGTCAATGCGCAAGTCGGGGTTTTGAAACTGTAGTCGGATAGAGAGCCCCAAACATGTGTCTGCCCGTTCCTGTCGTTGTGCTAACGATGTCTAACTGATTCTCGTCTTGTGCCTGCGTAACGTTTCGTGGAGTATTCCATCCAGACCAGATTCT